>BNJU01000642.1_pt1 | contig 131489 bp, 190 predicted proteins | sample 8539281 | NCBI WGS metagenome assembly BNJU01 (sample SAMD00202456, study PRJDB9452) | human saliva metagenome | isolation source: human saliva | place: Japan
AATCAGTGTATCTCTTAATCGAACATGAAGGTCATCATATAGTTTCTCGCGGAATTCACGTGTTGAATAGTTTCGGACATTGGTTACTCCTTTTATTTCATATAATCTTGTTTCTGCATGGATGATTGTAGAGACTTCTGTCCAATCTTACATATTTTTAATTCTCACCTGTCATTCTTTTGAAAAATTATCCTTTATACTCAATGAAAAATCAAAGAGCAAACTAGGAAGCTAGCCGCAGGCTGTACTTGAGTACGGTAGGCGACGCTCACGTGGTTTGAATTTGATTTTCGAAGAGTATTAAATATCCATCAGTCCATCCTTGATATTATATCAAAAAAATTTTACAGTCTTTCTCTGAAGAAATCAATTCATTTAAAAGATAGAGAAAGGAAGAAATTTTTGTATCCTTATCCGAAGAAGAAAAACGATATCTCCTCTGAAAGTAGATACCTTTTTAATGTTTAAACATGATGAGTTTGTAGCAGCAATCCTAGCTGATCTCGCCAACAAATCACGTGTTGAGAAATAAGAGATAAAACCTGGTACAAAATCCCAGCTACTAAAAAAGAGGCTGGGACAAAAGTCCTAGCCTCTCAATTGTCTTTGGATTGTCGAGCAAGACGCAGTGGTTGAGTGGGCTCTACTACGCTGATTTCATCAGCTTTTACAGCCCTACTCAACTGTGCGGAGGTGGGACGACGAAATCGAATTCTAACGAATTAACGATTTCTGTCCCACTCTCTTTTTTGATGTTTCTGTTTTTACATTTGAACAATTCTACGATAGCTTCTTGAAGTAATCATAAAGATAAGTACGTAGATGAGGGCAAAGATACCACAAATAGAAAGTGTTACACTTAACATCATAGCTGTATCTACTACCCCAATGACCTTAAGAATCAAACTTAACATATGATAGGCAAAAGCCAAGTGTAGGAAAGCAAAGATTACAGGGAGGAAGAAAACAGTCAAGACCTGCTTGTTAATGGTTTGTTTGATTTGTTTTTGATCCAAGCCCACTTTTTGCAGGATGACAAAGCGTTCACGATCCTCATAACCTTCTGAGATTTGTTTATAGTAGATAACGAGTACAGTTCCAATCATAAAGATGATAGAGAGGAAAATACCAATAAAGAGAACTCCTCCAAAGAGAGCATTCATTTGGGCAATTGCGTCACTTGCAGTGCCTCCACCATAAACCATACCGTCTTCATTTTTGAGATTATGACTAAAATTATTTACAAACTCCTCAAAATCATCAGATAGCTTTAACTGCTCCTCTAGACTAGCTGTTACATCCATACCACCGTAGAGCTGTGTGTATACAGCTGAATCCTGGTACTGTTCCAAAAAACTTTGAATATCAGCTACTACAAGATAGTTATAATCCGATACCAATAGTACATAGGGATTAGAAACATGATTGGCAATAAAATCCTGCTGGATTGCTTCCTTGATCGTATAGTCCTGATTGTTCAGACTAAATGCTTTTCTGATCTTTTAAGTTGGTCATTTTCGAGCCCAAAGTCCTACTTCGTTACCAGTAAGGTTCAGCTTTTGTCCAGTCATTTTTTTCATAATCTTTTTGATCAAAAACCAGGAAGACTGTCTTAGGCATGACATTGTTTTTGCCCTTTTTTTCAAAGATGGTTAATTTGGTCCCTCTTGACTCGAAAGACCGAAAACTTGCATAACTGAGGACGTCCTTATTGCTGATGGTTAGGTTCTTTTTCGCTAGCGTATTGAGTCAACAGCTTTGTCTAAATCCTCAACTTCTACATGTTGTCCCTTAACATCAAAAATCATGAGGATACATGAGTTTTTTTCATATTCTCAGATCCGTTGTAGATACTAGTAGCTGCAGACATAGTAACCAAAACCATGGTTGAAAGGATGGCAATGGTTGCTAATCCGACAGCATTTTTTTCTTCATACGAAAGATAAGGTTAGAAACAGAGATGAGGTTGTTAGGTTGGTAGTAATATCGCTTGTTTTTTTCTTGAGCAACTGTAAGAAAACTGTAATACCAGCATTGAATAAGAGATAGGTCCCTACAATAACTAACATAACCGCAATAAAGAAAGTAGCGACAGCTTTGAAAGCATCTGTTACGCTTTAGTGCTAGAGTAGTAGCCACCCACCTAGAGCAATTAGCCCTACAAGTGTCTGAAGAACTAGGAAACGCCCCTTCTTCTCACCCTTCGCTTTTTTCTCTAGAAAGCTGGAGAGCATCCATACGGATAATGCGTACAGCGTTCAGGAAAAACGATGACTAAAAAGATAAAAACCGAATACCAGAAGGATTGAAAGCACTACGGACCATTGGAAAGTTGCAACTAGCTCCACCTTCATCTTTGCAAGTTTAAGTAGTAAAGCGAAAATCAGATTATCAAAGAGGGCACCAATTCCAATCCCGGCAGTGACTGTTACTAGCCCAAATATCAAGAGTTCCTTAAAGGTCATACCAATCAAATGGCGCTTTTCTAAGCCCAACATGCCATATACACCCAGTTCTTTTGAGCGATTTTTCATGACAAAACTGTTGGCATAAAGAACGATAATGGCAGATGCAAGTGTCACAACGACAAGCCCTAGTTGTAGGGTAAATTGTATAGCAGATGCACCACGTAAATCCACAATTTTAGGATTAAAGGCTAGAGAGTAAAAGAGATAGCTAATTGTGACTGCCAGAATGACAGACAAAGCAAACGGATAATAGAGTTTGCGGTTTTTGATTAAGTTGGATATGGCCAACTTATTGGTTAATCGAAACATACTAGTTCACCTCACTTGCCATAACAGTCAAGGTGTCAGAAATTTCTTGGAACATCTGACGATCCGTCTTTTCACCACGGTAGATTTGATTATAGAGAATACCGTCCTTGATGAAAAGAACACGTTTTGCACGGCTAGCAGCTGCTGTTGAGTGGGTCACCATGAGAATGGTTTGCCCTTGCTCGTTGATCTGATCAAAGATATCAAGGAGGGCTGCAGATGATTTAGAGTCTAGGGCACCTGTTGGCTCGTCCGCAAGAAGAATTTCTGGTTCTGTGATGATAGCCCGTGCAACTGCTACCCGTTTGTTTTTTTGCCCACCAGAGATTTCATAAGGGTACTTCTCCTGCAATTGATTGATGCCAAGATTTTTCAGCCGTTACGACCAATTTTTTTCATCATTTCTGTAATAGGCTTTCTAGACAATACCAAAGGGAGTAAGATATTGTCTTTAACAGAAAGCGTATCTAACAAATTGAAGTCTTGGAAGACAAAGCCTAACTTTTTCACGACGGAAGCTTGATGCTTCAGAATTTTTTTAATGGTAGCTGTGTCAGTTCCGTTTAGGAAGACCTGCCCACGCGTTGGCTTTGTCAAGCATAGCAAGAATATTGAGTAGAGTAGATTTACCAGATCCAGACTCACCCATGATAGCGACGTAGTCGCCTTTTTTTCAACGGTAAAGTGAATATCTTTCAGGGCTTCTACTTGGTTGCCTTGAAAGCGAGTTTTATAAATCTTTTGAACGTGTTTTACATCTAATAGTGTCATTTTAACTTCTCCTTTTTAATATCCCATTAATTGAAACTGAGCTTGCATCATTTCGATGCCGATTTGAACTCGCTCGATATCCTTTGGACTCGGCTTACTTGTTTGTTTCTTTTGTAAAATTGTTTTCATGGTTTCTCTCCTTTTTCTTTATGCTCTAAGTTTACTCCAAAAAAAGATGGCTTGCCATAACATAACCTTACAAAAGAGGCCTTTAATCTTACATTTTTGTAAGATTACATTTTTTATCTAATTGAAGCCTTTTTCTCACTATATCAAGGTCTAAAGAAGAGCTTGAAAGGTTTCTTCCAAGCTCTTCACAATTCTTTTCATTCAATCAGTAAATTCACTTCAGAGAACTTAATCCTCACAGTTGTTCCTTGCCCAAGTTCGGATTCTATTTGAATCTGATGTCCTAATTCTTGGCTGATTTTCTGGGTTAGATAGAGCCCAAGTCCAGATGACTGCTGGGTCATTCGACCATTATATCCTGAAAATCCACGTTCAAAGACTCGCAACCGATCACTGTTTTTGATACCAATCCCAGTATCTTTGATGCAAAGGTCTGAACCTTCCATGTAGATTTCAACCCCACCTTCATTTGTGTACTTGAGGCTATTTGACAGGATTTGTTCAATGACTACCAACAGCCATTTTTTATCCGTCACAATCCTTCTGTCCAAGTCATGCAAATTAATACTTAGATCTTTCTGGATAAAGAAAATAGCATATTTGCGAATGACTTCCTTGACCAAATCTTCTATATTTTCTTTCTTCAACACCAAATCATCATGGAAGCTTTCTAAGCGTAGATATTGGAGAACGAGGTTGGTATAGGAATCAATCTTAAAAATTTCCTGCTCCAACTGTTGCTTCAGTTGGCGATCCGCCACCTCACTCACTAGGAGTTTACTGGCTGCAATTGGTGTTTTTATCTGATGAACCCAGAGTGTATAGTAGTCCACCAAATCATTATAGCGGTTTTCAGCATCTGATTTCTTTTGATAGAGTTCAGATTCGCTTTTCTCTAATTTTTCAGTTAGAAGGACTTCCATTGGTGACTTAGCTTTTCTTTCGCCATAGAGCAATTCCTTACGATAACGTTGCAATTCTATCAAGAAATCAAATATCAAAAACAAAAATGTCAAAAATGTAGATAGAAAGAAGAAATAGTTAAAGTAGGGCCCTTGCTTATCAAACAAGATTTCAAAGAGAAAAAGCAAACCTGTAAGCGATAGAATAAAAGCAAAAAAACGGCTACGCGAACGGATATAAGCTAGAAAAAAACTTTTAAGTTCAAGCATGTTTCAATCCATACCCTATCCCTTTCTTGGTTTCGATAAAACCAATCAAACCTTCTTCCTCCAGTTTCTTGCGCAAACGAGCGACATTAACAGATAAGGTATTGTCATCGATAAAAAAGTCACTGTTCCAGAGTTCCCGCATCAAAGTCATCACGCGCTACGATATTTCCTGCATGTTCAAATAAAACCCGCAAAATCTGAAATTCATTCTTTGTTAAACTGATAGCTTTTCCATTGACATGCACATCCATAGACTTGGTATTGAGGATAACTCCTGCATACTCTAGGAGACTCTCATCTCTTCCAAATTCATAAGAGCGGCGCAATAATCCTTGTACCTTAGCTAAAAGGACCTGCTGGTCAAAAGGCTTGGTCACAAAATCGTCAGCTCCCATATTAATAGCCATCACGATGTCCATAGCCTGGTCTCTTGAAGACAAAAACATAATAGGAACCTTTGAAATCTTGCGAATTTCCTGACACCAATGATAACCATTAAAGAGAGGCAAGCCGATATCCATGAGAACCAGATGAGGCTCAGACTGAACAAATAGCGTCAGAACTTCCATAAAGTCTTCTACCATGACTACTTCAAAACCCCATTCGGAGAGCATTTTCCCAACTTGCTGACGGATTACTGGATCATCTTCTACTAGTAAAATCTTATGCATCTGCTCCTCCTTTTTTTATATTATAGCAAAATTCTTCTGACTACTAGCGAAATTGATGCAAATCTGATATGATAAAAGTTAAGAAAGGAATTCTCATGGCCAATATTTTTGACTATCTAACTGATGTTCAATACGATTCTTTTTATGATCTTCCCTTAAATGAACTGGATGTACTTGCTTTGACAGAGCTGACTTATCTTCCTTTTGATAACCTATTGGACCAGCCAGTCAATCGTTTAAGCGATGTCGCAACACGTGTCCCTCGAGAAAGTACCATGCTGACCAATAAAGAACGTCTGCAACTTTTAGACCAGCTTGCCCAACACAAACGTTTTAGAAATTGCAAGCTATCAAACTTTATTAACGAGATTGACACTGAGCAACAGAAACAGTTCGCTGCTATGACCTATCGTCTGAACCTAGATACTTATCTGATTGTCTTTCGTGGCACAGACGACAGTATTATTGGCTGGAAGGAAGATTTCCATATGACCTATATGAAGGAAATCCCTGCCCAAAAGCATGCTCTTGAATACTTGGAAGATTTCTTTAAACAATATCCAAAACAAAAAGTGATTCTAGCTGGGACATTCTAAAGGTGGGAATCTAGCTGTCTATGCTGCTAGTCAAATCCAGCCTGAATTGCAGGAAAAGATATCAGCAGTTTATACCTACGATGCTCCTGGTTTACAGGCTCATCTGACAGAAACGACTGGTTATCAAGATGTTATCCCTAAATTTCACCGTTATGTCCCACAAGGTTCTGTCATCGGCATGATGCTTGAAGTTCCTGATACTCCTACCGTCGTCAAATCTACGGCTCTCGGTGGAATCGCTCAACACAATACTTTCAGCTGGCTAACTGAAGGACACCACTTTGTCCAACTAGAGGAAATTAGTAGCGAAAGTCTCCAAATCAAAGACACTCTTAAAGAATGGGTGGACAGTGTTCCCGATGAAGAACTAGAGCTCTATTTTGATCTCTTCTTTGGAACCATCCTAGAATCCGGAATCACTTCCATCAATGATTTATCTTCTAGAAATGCTATCGACCATGTTCGACAACTTGTTTCTCAAGCCCAGACACTGGAGCCCGAGCAAGTCGAAATCTTAAAAAACCTGACACAACTCCTACTGGATGCACGCTTCCAAGCCTGGAAAAATCATTTTTAAAAAGTTAAAAGTCCCTTCTTTTATGGAGGGACTTTCTTGTTGATTCCTTATTTTGTGCTTCTGTGTTATACTAGAAACTGTAAATCTTTGAAAGAGGAAATCCTATGAAAATCCATAAAACAGTAAATCCTGTCGCCTATGAAAATACTTATTATCTCGAAGGGGAGCAACACCTGATTGTAGTCGATCCCTGGTAGCCATTGGGAGGCCATTCGCAAGACTATCGAGAAACATCAACAAACCAGTCTGTGCCATTCTATCTGACCCATACTCACTACGATCATATCTTGAGTCTGGACTTGGTCAGAGATACTTTTGGAAATCCTCCAGTCTATGTGGCAGAAAGCGAAGAATCTTGGCTCTATACTCCTGTTGACAACCTCTCAGGCCTCCCTCGTCATGATGATATGGCAGATGTCGTATGTAGACCAGCTGAACACACCTTTGTCTTTTCATGAAGAATACCAGATTGAGGAATTCGCTTTTACAGTACTTACCAACGCCAGGTCACTCTATCGGTGGAGTATCCTTTGGTTTTTCCCAGATGGACAACTTGGTCTTAACGGGTGATGCCCTTTTCCGAGAAACCATTGGTCGAACAGACTTGCCAACTGGTAGTATGGAACAACTCCTTCATAGTGTCCAAACCCAGCTCTTCACCCTTCCAAACTACGATGTCTATCCAGGACATGGTCCTGCTACGACCATCGCTCACGAAAAAACTTTTAATCCATTTTTCTAAAACATAAAAACCAAGGACATCCATCCTTGGTTTTTTTGATTACCAAATAATCACACGGTCTTCTGGTGAACGCCACATACCGTCGCCTTCTTTGACATCATAGGTTGTAAAGAAGTCATCGAAGTTTGGCACTTGGACGTTAACACGGAGTTTAGCTGGCGCGTGCACATCAACGCTAGCCATGAGTTTCATCAACTCTGGGCGACCTTTCATACGCCAGATACGAGCAAAGTTATGGAAGAATTCTTCAGCTGAAAAGTCTGGCTCTCTCTTAGCAGCTTCTAGCGCTGCAGCGATTCCTCCAAGGTCAGCAACGTTTTCGGATACAGTTAGTTTCCCATTGATTTTTGCACCGTAAGATTCTTGACCATCAAACTGGTCGATAACCTTCTGAGTTTTCTCTTTAAAGGCTGCATAGTCGCTCTCTGTCCACCAATCCTTGAGACTTCCATTTTCATCAAAGGAAGCTCCATTAGTATCAAAGGCGTGAGAAATTTCATGGGCAATAACCGCACCGATACCACCATAGTTGGCAGAAGATGACTGATGCAAATCATAGAAAGGTGCCTGTAAGATAGCAGCTGGGAAGACAATCAAGTTCTTTTGTGGATTGTAGTAGGCATTAACCATATGAGCAGGCATTCCCCACTCTTTGTAGTCAACTGGCTGATTCCACTTGCTCCAACTGTGCTTGATTTCTACACGCGCAAATGCTAGGGCATTCTCAAAGAGGCTAGCAGATTCATCCACTACCTTGTCCTTATAGCGAGCTGGCAGTTCTTCTGGATAACCAATATAAGGCTTGATGACATTGAGTTTGACGATGGCTTTTTCTCGAGTTTCAGGAGTCAGCCAGTCTTTCTTAGCTAAACGTTCCTTATAAACGTCAATCATGGTCGCTACTTTTTTCTCTACGTCTGCCTTGGCTTCTGGAGAGAATTTTTCATGTGCATACCAAAGACCGAGCGCTTGTTTGAATGGTCCTTGAGCTAAGTGGTAAGCAGCCTTGCGTTTGTCTTGAGCTTCTGGAACTCCTGAAAGGGCACGGCCATAAGCACCTGACAAAATACGGATTTCGTCTGTTAGATAACTTGTTGAAAGATTGACCACACTCAAGATCAAGCTTGCTTTGAGTAAAGGCCAAGCTTCCTCACTATAGAATTGCTCTGCTGCTTGCCAGAAACGTTCTTCATCTACGATAACCTTATCTGGAGTTTGCCCAATCACAGCTTGGAAAAAGTCATCGAGAGGTAGGGCAGGTGCAAACTTTTTGAAATCTTCATAAGAATATGGATGGTAAAGTTTGGCATACTCTGAACTCTCTTCGTTTGAAAGTACGACAGCTGCGATACGGCGGTCCAATTCCAATCGTTTCTCTAGCAAATCTTCGATTTCTTCATCTGAGAAGTTATAGGCTTTGAGGAGATTAGAAGTACTTTCTTTCCAAAGGTTCAATAATTCCTCACGCTGAGGATGGTCTTCCGCATAGTAGGTTGTATCAGGCAAGATAGTTCCTGGAGCACTAGCCCAGAGAACATTGGTTCTAGCATCCATAAAGTCTGGTGATACACCAAATGGAAGGAAGTTTGGTTTACCAGCTAATTCAAACTGCTGCTAGCTTTCTTGTAAAGTCCGCAAAAGCTTTCCAAATCTTGGTATTCCTTAAGCATAGGAAGGACTGGCTCGATGCCATCAGCTTCTCGCTTGTCGAAATCTCTGACCATACGATGGTATTTGACAAAGTTTGCTAGGATGGGATCTTCAGGAACATCTTCTCCAGCCAACCACTTGTCAGTTGTTGTTAGCATCAAGTCTTCGATTTCTTCATCAAGGTCGATAAAACCACCTGTTCGCGATTTGTCAGCTGGAATGACCGCAGTCTTTTCCCACTCACCATTTATAGCATCATAAAAATCATCTTGATATCGTGTCATCTTGTTCTCGCTTTCATTTTTCACTTATTCTTAGCTTAGCAAAAATCCCTGGGGAATGCAATTAAAAATGCCGTCTCTACTGATCGATTTCATCATTAATATTTTTAAATTTTTACCAAAAATTAACTTGACTTAAAAAAATAAAATTAAGGTATATTAAAAATCCAGGAGGAATACAACTGTATGATACGTATCGAAAACCCTCAGTGTCTCCTACAAAGAAACGTTGGCACTAAGGATATTTCACTAGTGCTCCAAGGACCAACGATTACCGGAATTATTGGTCCAAACGGCGCTGGGAAATCAACATTATTAAAAAGGTATGCTGGGCATTATCCCACATGAAGGACATGCTTTTTATCGAAGATAAAGAAATGAAAAAAATCTCTTAAGAAAGTTGCCTATGTCGAGCAAAAAAATTCATATCGACTACAACTTCCCTATCAAGGTAAAAAGAATGTGTCTCTCTGGGACTCTATCCATCCATTCCACTCTTTCACACTTTAAAAGCAAAACCACTGGCAAAAAGGTGGCTGAAGCACTAGAAATTGTTGGACTTTCTGACTACGCAGATCGTCAGATTAGTCAACTCTCTGGTGGCCAATTCCAGCGTGTCTTGATTGCCCGTTGTCTAGTTCAAGATGCTGATTATATTCTCTTAGACGAGCCCTTTGTGGGGATTGACTCTGTCAGTGAAGAGATCATCATGAACACGCTGAGAGAACTTAAAAAAGCTGGCAAGACTGTCCTTATCGTTCACCATGACCTCGGCAAGGTTGCCCATTATTTTTGACCAGGTACTCCTTCTCAACAAGGAGCTAATTGCCTTTGGTCCAACAAAGGAGACCTTCACCCAAGCCAATCTCAAACAAGCTTTATGGTGACCGACTCTTTTTTTCAATGGAGGTGACCTATGATTGCAGAATTTATAGATGGATTGCAGAACTTCCACTTTCTCCAAAATGCCTTGATTACAGCTGTTGTGATTGGTATTGTTGCTGGAGCGGTCGGATGCTTTATCATTCTCCGTGGTATGTCCCTTATGGGAGATGCTATCTCGCACGCTGTCTTACCTGGTGTAGCTCTTTCTTTTTATTTTTAGGAATTGACTTCTTTATTGGTGCTATCATCTTTTGGACTGCTTGCCTCTGTCATCATCACCTACATCAAGGGGAACTCTATTATCAAGAGTGACACTGCCATTGGGATTACCTTTTTCATCTTTATTGGCTCTGGGCATTATCTTGATTAGTGTGGCTAAAAAGCTCGACTGACCTCTTCCATATTCTCTTTTGGGAATATCTTAGCTGTGCAAGACATAGACATGTATATTACCATCGGTATGGGAGCTCTCATTCTATTGATTATCGGGATTTTTCTTCAAGCAACTCTTGATTACATCCTTTGATGAACTCCTAGCCAAAGCTATGGGCATGCCAGTTAATTTCTACCACTATCTACTCATGATACTCTTGACTTTGGTGTCAGTGACTGCTATGCAAAGTGTCGGAACCATCCTTATCGTAGCCATGCTGATTACTCCAGCCGCGACAGCTTATCTTTACGCCAATAGTCTAAAGACCATGATTTTTTTCTTTCATCAGGCTTGGGAGCTCTAGCTTCTGTCTTGGGACTTTTTATCGGTTATAGCTTTAACCTGGCTGCAGGTTCAAGTATCGTGCTGACATCTGCAAGTTTCTTTCTCATCAGTTTCTTTATCGCACCAAAACAACGTTATCTGAAGCTGAAAAATAAAAAAATCAAACAATAATGAGGGAGCCCTCTGGAGGAATATAATGAAAAAAATTAGGTACATTGCTTGTTCTTTTTCTTTGCTATCATTGGATTAGCTGCCTGTGCTAGCTGGAAAGAAAGATACAGCATCTGCAAACAAAAACTAAAAGGTTGTAGCAACTAACTCTATCATCGCTGATATTACTAAAAAAATATCGCAGGAGACAAGATTGATCTTCATAGTATCGTGCCTGTTGGACAAGATCCACACGAGTACGAGCCACTACCAGAAGACGTCAAGAAAACTTCGCAAGCCGACTTAATTTTCTACAATGGTATCAACCTTGAAACAGGTGGAAATGCCTGGTTTACAAAATTAGTTGAGAATGCTAAGAAAACTGAAAACAAAGACTACTTTGCAGTTAGTGAAGGCGTTGATGTCATCTACCTAGAAGGGGAAAATGAAAAAGGGAAAGAAGACCCACACGCTTGGCTCAATCTTGAAAATGGGATCATCTATGCTCAAAATATTGCTAAGCAACTCATCGCCAAAGACCCTAGCAACAAGGAATTCTACGAAAAGAATCTCAAAGAATACACTGAAAAACTAGACAAGCTTGACAAGGAAGCCAAAGAGAAATTTAACGCTATTGATGCGGACAAGAAACTCATCGTAACCAGCGAAGGATGCTTCAAATACTTCTCTAAAGCTTACGGTGTCCCAAGTGCTTACATCTGGGAAATCAATACTGAAGAAGAAGGAACACCTGACCAAATCAAGACTTTGGTTGAAAAACTTCGCCAAATGAAAGTTCCATCACTATTTGTTGAATCCAGTGTCGATGATCGTCCAATGAAGACTGTTTCACAAGACACAAACATCCCAATCTATGCTCAAATCTTTACTGACTCAATCGCTGAAGAAGGTAAAGAAGGCGACAGCTACTACAACATGATGAAATACAACCTTGACAAGATTGCTGAAGGTTTGTCAAAATAATCATTTAAAAAACGTCAGTCACCATGAATTGGCGTTTTTTTCCGGTCAAATTATTGGGAAAATCTGACCATTCAATGTAAAATGAAAGAAAAAAGATTGGAGTAGCTTATGACTACATTCCTTGGAAACCCTGTGACTTTTACAGGAAAACAACTACAAGTAGGAGACAAGGCACTTGATTTCTCTCTCACAACGACTGACCTCTCTAAAAAAACACTGGCTGACTTTGAAGGCAAGAAAAAAATTTTGAGTGTCATTCCTTCTATCGATACAGGTATCTGCTCACTACAGACTCGTCGCTTTAACCAAGAATTGGCTAGCTTAGACAACACTGTTGTCCTAACGGTATCTATGGACCTCCCCTTTGCTCAAAAACGCTGGTGTGGGGCTGAAGGAATTGAGAATGCCATCATGCTTTCAGACTACTTCGACCACTCCTTTGGACGAGATTACGCCCTCTTAATCAATGAATGGCATCTGCTTGCACGCGCAGTTTTTGTTCTCGATACCGACAATACCATCCGCTACGTCGAATACGTGGATAATATCAACAGCGAGCCAGACTTTGAAGCCGCTATTGCAGCTGCAAAAGAACTCAACTAAGTCCAGCTCTTGTAGCAATAGAGAGTGGGACAGAAATCGGTAATTCGTTAGAATTCGATTTCGTCGTCCCACCTCCGCACAGTTGAGTAGGGCTGTAAAAGCTGATGAAATCAGCGTAGTAGAGTCCACTCAACCACTGCGTCTTGCTCGACAATCCAAAGACAATTGAGAGGCTAGGACTTTTGTCCCAGCCTCTTTTTTGGTATACTAGATGGAGATAATAAACAAGGAAATGCGAATGACACCAAATAAAGAAGACTACTTAAAATGTATTTATGAGATTGGCATGGATGTTCCTAAGATTACCAACTAAGGAAATTGCTGCTCGAATGCAGGTATCTCCTCCAGCTGTAACTGAAATGATTAAGCGCATGCAGTCTGAAAATCTCATCTTAAAAGATAAGAAAAAAGGATACTTGCTAACCGATATTGGGCTAACACTTGTATCAGAACTTTATCGTAAACATCGTCTGATTGAGGTTTTTCTGGTCCACCATCTAGACTATACCAGTGACCAAATTCATGAGGAAGCTGAAGTATTAGAACATACCGTTTCAGACTTTTTTGTGGAGAGATTAGAAAGTATGCTAGGTTTCCCAAAAACTTGCCCTCACGGTGGTACCATTCCTGCTAAGGGAGAGCTTTTGGTTGAAATCAACAACCTACCACTATCAGAAACCAAAGAAGCTGGAACCTATCTCCTGACTCGGGTTCACGATAGCTTTGATCTCCTAAAATATCTGGAAAAACATGCCATCAATATCGGAGACAAACTCCAAGTTCAACAGTTTGATGACTTTTCTAACACCTTTACTTTAATTCACAACAATGAAGAACTCTTGGTAAGTCTAGAAATCGCCAAACAGCTCTATGTTGAAAAAATGAACTAAATACGTCACAAAAAAACCAAGCTAACAAGCTTGGTTTTTCTTTATCTATTTTTTGTATCAAGGATGATAGTTACCGGCCCATCATTGACCAATCCCACCTGCATATCTGCTCCGAAGACACCTGTTTCAACAGGAACCTCTTTGGCTAGTTCCTGGTTAAAATCTTGATAGAAGGCCTCAGCCATATCTGGTTTAGCGGCGCCTGTAAAGGCTGGACGATTGCCTTTTTTGGTATCGGCAAACAGAGTGAATTGAGAGATGGAGAGAATTTCTCCTTGGATATCCTTGACAGATAGGTTCATCTTGCCTTCGTCATCTGAAAAGATCCGCATATTGACCAGTTTTCTGACTGCATACTCCAAATCCTCTTGCTGATCCTCAGGTCCAACACCCACTAGGAGCAAGAGTCCTTGTTTGATTTGACCATGAATCTGCCCCTCAATAGAAACCTGAGCTTGCTTGACTCGCTGAACGATGATTTTCATAGAAATCCTTTCTGACTGTATCGATCATACTTAACCATTGGTCCGTTTGACTGAGTAGACTTCTGGTACACTCTTAATCTTATCAACCACCGTTGTCAACATTGAAAGGTTAGAAATTCCAAAGGATACATGGATATTAGCAAATTTCATATCCTTGGTTGGTTGGGCATTAACCGACGAGATATTCTTAGTTGTGTTTGATAGGACTTGCAAGATATCATTCAAAAGACCAGAACGGTTGAGTCCATAGATATCGATATGAGCCATATATTCCTTGGTTGAGAATTGGTCTTCCCATTCAACATCTAGCAGACGTTGCTCGTAATTTTCCTGCGAACGAAGGTTCATACAGTCAACACGGTGGATGGCAACTCCGCGACCTTTGGTAATATAACCAACGATATCATCACCCGGAACAGGATTACAACATTTGGCAATTCGGACCAAGAGCCCAGAAGCACCTTGGATGACTACTCCACCCTCATGCTTCACCTTAAGCGTGTCCTTGTTCTCTACCTTGACTTCACCACCCTTGACCAGTTCTTCTGCTTCTGCCTTAGCCTTGGCACGCTCTTCTTCACGACGTTCTTTTTCCGTCAAACGGTTGAAGACGGTAATGGCTCCGATTTCTCCAAAACCAATGGCTGCAAAGAGAGCTTCTTCTGTCTTGTAGCTGGTTTTTTGAAGGACTTCATCCATGTGGCGCTTGTCCATGAAATTTATTGGCCACATAGCCGTTTTCTTGAAGCTGACTAATCAGCATTTCACGGCCTTTATTGATGGACAATTCTTTATCTTGGTTTTTAAAGAACTGACGAATTTTGTTACGGGCCTTGCTGGTCTTCACCATATTGAGCCAGTCACGGCTTGGTCCAAATGAATTTGGATTGGTGATGATTTCAACCTGGTCACCCGTTTTCAGCTTGGTAGTCAAAGGTACCATACGACCATTGACCTTGGCACCAGTCGCTTTTTCCCCAATCTTGGTATGAATCTCATAGGCAAAGTCAATCGGTCCAGAATCCTTTGGAAGAGAACGAACCGCCCCATCTGGAGTAAAGACATAAATCTCTTCTGCCAGATAGTTTTCTTTGACAGTATCTACAAATTCCTTGGCATCATCCGCCTGGTCTTGGAGCTCCATCATCTCCTTGATCCAGTTCATCCCAATGGCAGATTCCTTGCTATTAACTTGACCTTTCATTCCTTTTTTGTAGGCCCAGTGAGCCGCAACCCCGTACTCAGCAACCTCGTGCATTTCCTTGGTACGGATCTGGAACTCAATTGGTCCTTTTGGTCCATAAACAGTCGTATGGATAGACTGGTATCCATTGGCCTTACGATTGGCAATGTAGTCCTTGAAACGTCCTGGCATTGGTTTCCATAGCTCATGAACGTAACCCAACATGGCATAGACATCACTCTGAGTATCTAGGATACAGCGAATGGCAATCAGGTCATAGATCTCCTCAAAGCGTTTTTTCTTGTCCTGCATCTTACGGTAAATAGAGTAGATATGCTTAGGACGGCCATAGATTTTTCCTGTAAGATTGCGCTCAGATGAATACTCCTCAAGTTTTGTCACAACTTCATCGACCAAGGCTTCACGTTCTTGACGTTTCTCCTTCATCATATGAGTTATCTTGTAAAACTCTGTCGGATTGAGGTAACGGAAGGATAGATCCTCTAGTTCCCACTTAACACTTGAAATCCCCAGACGGTGAGCAAGTGGTGCGTAGATTTCCATGGTTTCTCGGGAAATACGTTCTTGCTTGTCCTTACGAAGATGCGTAAGAGTACGCATATTGTGCAGGCGGTCAGAGAGCTTGACCAAGATAACGCGGATATCCTCTGACATGGCCATAAGCATCTTGCGGTGATTCTCAGCCAACTGCTCTTCTATAGACTTGTATTCGACCTTACCAAGCTTGGTAACACCGTCTACAATCACTCGAACATCATGGCCAAACTCGCGCTCTAAGTCATCCAAAGTAGCATCTGTGTCTTCTACCACGTCATGCAAAAAACCACAAGCCACAGTGACAGCGTCCAGCTTGAGCTTAGCCAAGATACCTGCTACCTGGATAGGGTGGATAATGTAAGGCTCGCCTGATTTACGATATTGGCCACTGTGGCACTCTACAGCATAAACCAAGGCCTTATGGACAAAAGCCACATCTTCTTTCGATAAATATTTTTGCGTTAAAGCGACGACTTCATCGCCAGAATAAATTACTTCTTTTGGCATGCATACTCTCCAGTTCTTCCTACCATTTTTAACACTTTTTTTAGTCAATAAGAAAACTAGTAAAGTCTCCTTCTATCCGAGTTTCTAAACTTTATAAAAAACACTACTAGAAAAACTCTAGTAGTGTTGTTTTAGTTCAAATCTATCTTAGTAAACTGTCTTTTCAGTTTCTACGTCAAAGAAGTGAGCTTTGTTCAAGTCAAATCCAAGTTCCACAGTTGCACCAGCTTGCAAGTAGTCACGTGCGTCAACCTTTAGCAACGAATTCATCTTTACCAACTTGGCAGTATAGGTGAGATTCTGAACCAAGCAATTCTGATACAGAGATAGTTGCTTTAACAACTGATTCTGGGAATGTTTCAAGGAAAGCAGGTTCTGCGTTCACGTCTTCTGGACGGATACCGAAGATCAATTCTTTACCTTCGTAACCTTTTATCGCGAAGAACTTTCAAAGCACCTTCTGGAACTTTCAAGTTAAAGGCGTCACCAACGATGTGGTCACCGATCAATTTTACGTTGATGAAGTTCATAGCTGGGCTTCCGATGAATCCTGCTACGAATTTGTTAACTGGGTTTTTGTAAACTTCTTGAGGAGTACCGATTTGTTCAACACGTCCGATAGTACCAGTACCAGCAGGGTTTTTAGTAGCTGACATGATAACGATACGGTCTGCAAGTGTCATCGCTTCTGTTTGGTCGTGAGTTACGTAGATAGTTGTAGCTCCGATACGACGGTGGATTTTAGCGATTTCAGCACGCATAGATACACGAAGTTTTGCATCCAAGTTTGACAAAGGTTCGTCCATCAAGAATACTTTTGCATCACGGACGATCGCACGACCCATGGCAACACGTTGACGTTGACCACCTGAAAGGTCAGCTGGTTTACGATCCAAGAATTCTTTCAATCCAAGAATTTCTGCTGCTTCTTGTACACGTTTGTCGATGTCTTCTTTGCTGTATTTACGCAATTTCAAACCGAAAGCCATGTTATCGTATACAGTCATGTGTGGGTAAAGAGCGTAGTTTTGGAATACCATGGCGATGTCACGGTCTTTTGGAGCTACGTCATTGACAACAACGCCATCGATAGATGCAGTACCTTCTGTGATGTCTTCAAGACCTGCAATCATACGGAGAGTAGTTGATTTACCACATCCTGAAGGTCCTACGAAAAACGATAAATTCTTTGTCTTTGATGTCCAAGTTGAAGTCTTCAACTGAATAGTGTTCGCTGTTTGGATATTTTTGTAAATGTTTTTTTAAGATTTAATTCTACCATTTCGGTGAACTCCTTTAATTTTTTTGATAGTTTTTATTATAAATGAAAACGCTTTACATTTCTATGGCAAGGTGACCAAAAATAAAAAAAGTTCTGTGCAACTTGCACAAAACTTTAAATAATATCTGGTAAAATCAATTGATAACACAAGGTCAAATCTGTCAATTCTTTCAACTGAAGCCCTGTCAATTCTTCCCATTTATCAATCTTGTATTGGAGAGAATTGCGGTGCAAATACAGTTGCTGTGCTGTTTTAGTTAGGACTGCACTATTTTCCCATAAGGAGAGAATGATTTCCTGAATTTGATCCTGATCCAAAATCATCTGGTGGAGATAATCTTTTATCAAACCAAGATCCACCATTTTTTTCACCCCATACTCCAAAGGTAGAGCTGAGAAAACGTATGGAATCCTTGATGACCTTGACGCCACCAGTTTTTAAACAAGTCACGTTCTGCTTTGATGAGATCTGTCAAACTCTGATTTCCTGTTTGCGACCAGACCTGCCCCAGCATAATGGATAAGCGAACCCCAAAATCGTATTCTACGGCTTCCAAGGTATCTGTTAAGATAGACCGAACAGAAGTGTATTTGTCCTGTTGGAGAACAAATAGGTAATCCTGAGCTCCCACCTGAAGCACTGTCTCGCAATTAGGAAAGAGAGTTCTCATCATATCTAGCCAAGAAGTTAGGTTTTTCCTGTTGGTAATAAGAAAGGTGACAATAGACAACTTAGTAGCTTTTTAAAAGCTTTGCGGTGCTTGTCCCTTGCCCTTCAATCAAATAGCTATACCATGGATTGAGAGAGATGGTTTGTTCCTGCTGGGTTAAGAGAGCCACCAACTGTTTCTCACGTTCACTAAGTCCAGCTTTCTTCCAGTAAAACCCACTGATTTGCGGATACTGGAAGCGTCAGATAGCCTTCCTTATCGACTGGTTGGTCTACGATTTGAGCTAGGAAACCAATCTAGTAATTCTTTTGCAATCATTCCTAGCCCTCCACTTTTTGGATACACCAAGAAATCAAGGTTTCTAGGCGCTCTACGTTTTCAGTCATATGAAGATAACCCATGACCGCTTCAAAACCTGTAGACATACGGTAGGTCACTACATCTGCGTTCTTTGCCTTGGTGTGACTATTGGTATTGCGACCACGTTTATAGATTTCTTCCTCTTTTTCCGTTAGGACTTCTTCTTCCAACATGAGAGAAATCAAATGTGCCTGAGCCTTGGCTGATACATACTTAGTGGCCTCTTGATGGAGTTTATTGGGCTTGGTCATTCCTTTAAGAATGAGATGACGGCGAATATACATCGAATAAACTGCATCTCCTTCAAAGGCTAGCGCAATCCCGTTAATGAGATTGACATCAATCACGTGTCCACCTCACTCCATCCTTGGTATCAAGTAGTTTAATCCCTTGAGCAGCCAGTTGGTCACGGATTTGGTCAGCTGTCGCAAAATCACGATTGGCACGCGCTTCTTGGCGTTTTTGAATTAAGGCTTCGATTTCTTCATCCAAAACTTCCTCAACAAAGACAATACCAAAGACCTCTAACATAGCCGTAAGAGTTTCTTTAACCGCTGCATCATAGTTGCCTGAGTTGATCCACTTGGCCATTTCAAAGACGACTGTGATTCCATTTGCTGTATTGAAATCTTCATCCATGGCAGCCACGAACTTATCTTTAAAAGCTTGCAACTCTTGAGAATCTACATCTCCAGTAAATTGTTGCTCATAAGTGTTCTTGAGATACTTGAGATTGGTCTCGGCATCACGCACAGCCTTTTCCGTAAAGTTGATAGGTTTGCGGTAATGCTGAGTCGCAAAGAAGAAACGCAATACTTGACCGTCGATCGTTTCGAGGGCATCGTGTACCGTAATAAAGTTACCCAAAGACTTGGACATCTTGACATTGTCGATATTGACAAAGCCATTGTGCATCCAGTAGTTAGCAAAGGTCTTACCTGTCTTGGCTTCTGACTGGGCAATTTCGTTGGTGTGGTGTGGAAACTCAAGGTCAGCTCCACCACCGTGAATATCGATGGTATCGCCTAAAATCTCCGTTGACATAACCGAACATTCGATATGCCAGCCCGGACGACCAGGCCCCCAAGGGCTTTCCCAAGAAATCTCACCTGGTTTGGCTGCTTTCCAAAGAGCAAAATCTACAGGATTTTCCTTGCGAGCTGTTTCTTCATCTGTACGACCTGAAGCTCCTAGTTCCAAGTCTTCTAGGGTTTTATTGGCTAACTTAGCATAGTTATGAGATTTTTCTACACGGAAATAGACATCTCCTTGGCTCTCATAGGCATAGCCCTTTTCAATCAAGTCTTCTACAAAACGAATAATATCATCCATAAACTCGACTACACGAGGATGACGAGTCGCAGGTTGAACACCCAAAGCCGTCACATCTTCACGAAAGGCAGCGATATACTTGTCCGCTACTTCTTGAGGCGTGATGCCTTCTTCTTTGGCACGGTTGATAATCTTATCATCCACATCCGTGAAGTTAGAAATGTAGGCAACTTCATAGCCACGGTATTCAAAGTAGCGACGAATCGTGTCAAAAGCTACCGTTGAGCGGGCATTCCCCACGTGGATATAATTGTATACAGTTGGCCCACAGACATACATCTTGACCTTGCCGTCCTCGATTGGGACAAAATCTCGCAAATCACGAGACATGGTGTCATAGATTTTAATCACTCACTGACTCCTTTCTGTGTCTTGGTTATCGTAAAGAGTCGTTTCTATCCAACTCTCTAGCAATTACTAATGCTATCTCAAAGAAAGTCATAGCATCTGCTTTTCTTTCTTCGTATCTTGCATCCCACTCATGATTATGATGGTCAACATAATCAGCTGTATAAAAAAATTGATAAACTTTTGCTTGTCGAAATTGTGCCCAAGCCATGATTGCTGAGGCTTCCATATCTACAACAGTCGCACCTGCTGCTAGTCTACGTTTGACCTTATCAGCTGTTTCACGATAGAAAGCATCTGTGGTCCAAGCCTTTGTTCGAATGTGCTCAATATCAGATTTGTTTAAAGCTTCTTCTATGGTTAAGAGTAGAGTTTCATCATAAGCTATTTCATCACTTGCAGGAGCGTAATGGTAACTTGTACCTTCATCACGTAGAGCTGAACTTGGTAAGATAATCTTATCTGCCTGAATAGACTTATCTAGAACTCCGCAAGAACCCAAAACAATAAAGTTCTTAAATCCTCTTGCTTTGAGTTCTTCTAAGAGTCCAACAACCATCGGGGCTCCAATCGTAGCTATAGCAACTGCTACCTTACTCCCATCTTTTTCATAGATATACCATGGAAATCTACCATTTAGATTGGTTAGATAGCCACCCTTCGTAAACATCTTCAAACTGCTTTTACTCGTTCAACGATTTCTCCATTAAAAGATAAAAATAATCGTATCACAGATTTCTCCACCACTAAGGAGGCTTCGATCAGTTGGCTCGATAACAGCAGGTACATTTTCAAATTCTTCTAATAGCATCGGCCTAACCTCCTAATTAAAGAGTCACTTCTCATTACAAACCAGATGACCTGTGGCTGGCTTCTCTAGCATGCTCAAGTTTATTGACGTAGTATTCACGTTTTTCTTCGACTTCGTGAATGGTTGGTTCATCCTTTTGCCCGTGAACTCGAACAATCTTAGCAGGAATGCCGACAACCGTCACATCACTAGGAACATCTGCCACAACGACCGCAGCGGCACCGACTTTGGCATTTTTCACCGATTTCTACAGGTCCGATGACTTGGGCATGAGCAGAGATGAGAGCTCCTTTACGAACAGTCGGATGGCGTTTACCACTATCCTTACCTGTCCCACCGAGAGTCACTCCGTGGTAGAGAAGAACACCTTTTTCAACGATAGCTGTCTCCCCAATCACAAGTCCTGCTCCATGGTCAATAAAGACACCTGATTCGATCTGAGCTCCAGGGTGAATCTCTATCTGTGTCCAAAAACGCCAAAACTGGCTGTGCATACGAGCTAAAAGCTTAAAGCCATGTTTCCAGAGAAAATGAGAGAGACGGTGAGCAGCCAAGGCTTTGACACCAGGATAAGTCAGCAAGACTTCCAAGGTAGTGCGAGCCGCTGGATCATTTTCTTTTACGATATCAATGGTTTCACGCCACCATCCCATACATTTCTCCTTTCTTATTCTGAGTCTTTTGGTGTTTCTGTAGTTTCTTTCTTAGGTTTGTGGTCCTTGTGGTGGTGACGAGGACGATCGCCATGACGATGACCTTTATCCCCTTTTTCTTCTGAACGTTCAGGTTTTGGCGGACGTGGCAAAAGTGCCTTCATAGAAGCATCTACACGACCTTTTTCATCGATCTTAATAACCTTCACATCTACAAAATCACCAATTTGAACTAAATCTTCTACATTATTAGTACGAGTCCAAGCCATTTCAGAGATGTGAACGAGGGCATCTGTCTTGTCAAAGAGGTTGACAAAGGCACCAAATTTCTCGATACGAACAACTTTGGCATGGTAGACTTCGTCCACTTTCGCTTCACGAACCAAACCAGCAATGATTTCTTTAGCACGGTTGATAGCATCTTGGTCGCTAGAGTAGATAGATACGTTACCTTCTTCGTCGATATCAATCTTAACGCCTGTTTCAGCGATGATCTTATCGATGGTTTCTCCACCTTTACCGATGACAATCTTGATCTTATCAACATCAATCTTAATAGTATCAATTTTCGGAGCTGTTGGAGCCAATTCTGGACGCACTTCTGGAATAGTTGCTTCGATCACATCAAGGATTTCAAAACGAGCTTTCTTGGCTTGAGCAAGAGCTTCTGTCAAGATTTCTGCAGTAATCCCTTGAATCTTGATATCCATTTGAAGGGCTGTAATCCCATCACGAGTACCTGCAACCTTAAAGTCCATGTCTCCAAAGTGGTCTTCCAAACCTTGGATATCTGTCAATACTGTATAGTTGTTACCATCTGAGATGAGACCCATAGCAATCCCTGCTACTGGTGCCTTGATTGGCACACCACCAGCCATAAGGGCAAGAGTGCCGGCACAGATAGAGGCTTGAGATGAAGAACCGTTTGATTCCAAGACTTCTGCTACTAGACGGATAGCGTATGGGAATTCTTCCAAGCTTGGCAATACTTGAGCTAGAGCACGCTCACCAAGAGCACCGTGACCAATTTCACGACGACCAGGCGCACCGTAACGACCTGTTTCCCCTACAGAGTATTGTGGGAAGTTATAGTGGTGCATAAAGCGTTTCTTGTACTCTGGATCCAAACCATCGATGATTTGAGTTTCACCCATTGGCGCCAAAGTCAAGATAGAAAGAGCCTGAGTTTGTCCACGAGTAAAGAGACCTGAACCGTGCACACGGGGAACGAAGTCAACAACCGCATCCAAAGGACGGATTTCATCGACCTTACGACCATCAGGACGTACCTTGTCTTCAGTAATCAAACGGCGCACTTCTGCGTGTTCCATTTGTTCCAAAATTTCAGCCACATCACGCATGATACGTTCAAATTCTTCGTGGTCTGCATATTTTTCTTCGTAAACTGCTGTGACTTGGTCCTTCACTGCTTGAGTTGCAGCTTCACGCGCTAATTTTTCTTCTACTTGGACTGCTTTTTGGAGGTCACTGTTGTAGGCTGCGATGATTTCAGCTTGCAAGTCAGCATCTACATGAAGCAATTCTACTTCTGCTTTTTCTTTACCAACTGCCGCAACGATTTCTTCTTGGAAGGCAATCAATTCTTTGACAGCTTCGTGTCCTTTGAGAAGAGCTTCCAACATGATTTCTTCTGACAATTCTTTGGCACCAGACTCTACCATGTTGATAGCGTGTTTGGTCCCAGCTACTGTCAATTCAAGAAGCGATTGCTCTGCTTGTTCTTGAGTCGGGTTGATGATGATTTGGCCATCCACATAACCTACTTGTACCCCAGCGATTGGTCCGTCAAATGGAATATCTGAGATAGAAAGTGCCAATGATGAACCAAACATAGCTGCCATTGGTGCAGATGCATTTTCATCGTAAGAAAGGACCGTATTGATGACTTGCACTTCGTTACGGAAACCTTCCGCAAACATTGGACGGATTGGACGGTCAATCAAACGCGCTGTCAAAGTCGCGTCTGTTGAAGGACGTCCTTCACGTTTCATAAAGCCACCAGGAAACTTCCCAGCTGCATACATTTTTTCTTCGTAGTTGACTTGAAGCGGGAAGAAATCCCCAGTTGCCATCTTCTTAGACATAACAGCAGCAGTCAAGACAGTTGACTCACCGTAACGTACTACAACAGAGCCATTTGCTTGCTTAGCAACCTGACCAGTCTCTACGATCAACTCACGACCCGCAAAAGTCGTTTGAAACACTTGTTTTGTCATTGTAATCCCCTTTGGATTGATAAAATTATACGCCTTGCCTACAAAAATCAGGATACAAAGGGCGTTAAGAACCCGTATGAAAATAGGAGATTGACGCAGTGTGCGATGCACATCAGGAAATCTATCTTTTTCACTAGGGATTTAGCCCGTGTTCAACTCCGAAAATACTTTAGGTCTGATTCTTTACCTTACATCTCTTTGATATAAGATTAAGACTGCTTAAACATCGTTTATACCCTCATCTTTGTATCAAGTACGTACAGAGTCTATTTTATCATATTTTTTTCTTAAAAAGTACGGTCTTTTCTATAAAAAAGGAACCATTCTGCTATGAAAAGAAGAATGGTTTGCTTTTGATTATTTTAAGGTTGGTGATTGAACAAGGCATGGGTTGCTTGGTGAATGTACTGAGCAGTGTCTGCGTTGTTCATGGTGTAGAGATGCACGCCTGCTACGTCTTGCGTTACCAAGTCCACGATTTGGTCTACGGCATAGGCAAGTCCTGCTGCTCTGAGTGACTCAGGGTCATTCTCATACTTGTCCAAGATAGCCTTAAATTTACGTGGGAGATGGATATTCTCACAAGTCTTCAAGAGACGAAGAGCTTGGTTACGATTGAGGATTGGCATGATCCCTGCATGAATAGGAACATCAATCCCTGCCAAGGTACACTTGTCTTGGAAATCGTAGAATCGCTCATTGTCAAAGAATAACTGAGTGACAAGACTTGAACAGCCTGCATCCACTTCTCTTGAGATTTTGAATATCTGAGATTTGGTTTGGCGAATCCGGGTGCCCTTCTGGGTAACAAGCTCCAATAATATCAAAGTGTGGTGCCTGTTCATTGATAAACTCAATCAAGTCTGTGGCGTAACGGAAATCCTTCTGTGGCTCAACACCTGGAATGATATCCCCACGAAGAGCCAAGATTTTCTGAACACCAACTTTATCCAAATCCGCGATGGTCTCAGCCACCTTATCCTTAGTCAAATAGATAGCTGGCAAGTGAGCAATGGTTGGGATCTCCAAGTCATTTTGGATATAGTCTGCCAAACGAACCGTCGTCTCTTTGATATTAAATTTATTATTACTAGCAGTCACACTGATGAAGTGTGGTGCCAAGCCCTGCATGTCTTTCAGGGCTGCAATAATTTTGTCATTGCCTACTTCTGGGTTTGGAGGGAAAACTTCAAATGAGAGGGACGGTGTTTGACGTGACATATGTATGAACCTTTTCTAGTTGATTTCTTACTGATCAACCGTGTAGAGAGAATTGTCTTTTCTTACAATTTCTCACGCGCAGCTTTGGCAGCGTCTACAAGGCGGATCAAGCTTTCTTTCGTTTCTGGGATACCACGTGTTTTCAAACCACAGTCAGGGTTGATCCATACTTTCTTGCTTGGTACTTTAGCAAGGATGGCTTCGATGGTGTGGTCGATTTCGCCTTCGTTAGGCACACGAGGAGAGTGGATATCGTAAACTCCAGGACCCACTTCTGTCTGGAAGTTTTGAGCTTTAAGTTCATCCAAGATTTCAAGGTTTGAACGGCTAGCTTCAAATGAGATAACGTCCGCATCCATGTTGTCGATAGCTGGGATGATATCTGTAAATTCTGAGTAACACATGTGAGTGTGGATTTGTGTATCTGGTGCTACTGTTGAGTGTACCAAGCGGAAGGCTGGAATAGCCCAGTCAAGGTAGTCTTCGTACCAGTCGCTACGACGGAGTGGCAATTTCTACGAAGAGCAGCCCTCGTCGATTTGGATGATTTTTCACGCCTGCAGCTTCAAGGTCAAGAACTTCATCCTTTGATAGCAAGGGCGATTTGAAGAGTAGAATCCTTGATAGAGATGTCTTCACGTGGGAATGACCAGTTAAGGATGGTAACAGGTCCAGTCAACATACCTTTAACAGGTTTGTCAGTACGGCTTTGTGCGTAGCTAGACCATTTCACAGTGATTGGGTTGAGACGAGTGACATCACCCCAGATGATTGGTGGTTTAACCCCACGCATACCATATGATTGTACCCAACCATTCTTAGAGAAGAGGTAACCTGACAAGTTTTGACCGAAGTACTCAACCATGTCATTACGCTCGAATTCACCGTGTACAAGCACGTCAAATCCAACTTCTTCTTGCCATTTGATCCATTCGTCGATGGTTTCAGCAAGGAAGGCATCGTATTCTTCTTGAGACAATTCACCCTTACGGAAAGCCAAACGTTTAGCACGAACTTCCTTAGTTTGAGGGAATGAACCGATGGTTGTTGTTGGAAGGGCTGGAAGTTTGAAGGCATCTTCTTGGATAGCTTCACGTTCAGCAAAGGCTGGCAAACGAGTGTAGTCTGCATCTGTCAATCCTGCGATACGAGCACGAAGTTCCGCATTTTCACCAACACGTTCAGCCGCAAAGAGTTCTTTGTTTGCTGCAAGAGCTTCTGCACCTTGACCGTTGCGGATAGCATCCAAGTCACGGATTTCATCTAATTTTTCAACTGCAAATGCAAAGTGGTTCAAGATAGCTGGTTCAAATTCTTCGTTAGCAGTTGTAAATGGCACATGAAGAAGTGAACATGAGCTTGTCAAAACGATGTTTTCAGCTGGGATTTGCTCAAGAACAGCCAAGCTCTTTTCGTAGTTGTTACGCCAGATGTTCTTACCATTGACAATACCTGCATAAAGAGTCTTGTCAGCTGGGAAGCCACCTTTAACGAGTTCAAGAGTTTTCTTACCTTCAACGAAGTCAAGACCAATCGCATCTACTGGCAATTTCACAAGGTCAGCGTAAACGTCACGAACGTCACCGAAGTATGTTTGAAGCAAGACTTCAAGACCTTTTTTGTCAGCCAAAAGCTTGTTGTAGATGTTCAAGAAGAGACCTTTTTCTTCTTCTGTCAAATCTTTGACAAGAGCAGCTTCGTCCAATTGGATACGAGTCGCACTAAGTTCAGCCAATTTAGCAAAAACATCTTGGTAAGCAGCTACTAAGCTATCTACGAAATCTTCTGCTTTCACGCCTTCTTCATAGTCTGACAATTGAAGGAAAGTGAATGGACCTACAAGGACAGGACGAGTGTTAAGACCAAGTTCTTTTGCTTCTTGGAACTCATCGAAAATCTTGTGACCAGCCAATTTTACTTGAGTGTCTTTTTCAAATTTAGGAACGATGTAGTGGTAGTTAGTGTTGAACCATTTTTTCATCGGAAGGGCACGAACATCCCCTTTTTCTCCTTGGTAACCACGTCCCAAAGCAAAGTAACGTTCAAGATCAGATAATTCTAAGTTTTGTACTGATGCAGGAACTACGTTGAAAAGGAAAGCAGCGTCTAGGAAGTTGTCATAGTGAGAAAAAGTCATTTGATGGAATTTCAGTGATGCCTTTTTTTCTTTGACAATGTTCCAGTGTTTTCGCACGCAATTCTTTAGCCGCAGCCAAGAGTTCTTCTTCTGAGATTTCTTTTTCTAAAAGTATTTTTTTCAGTTGTAAATTTTTAATTCGCGGAATTCACCCAAACGAGGGAAACCGATAATTGTAGTTGACATGTTTTGTCCTCCAAAAATTGTTGTTGAAACTATCTTAACAGAAAAAGAAACTGTCTGTATAATTGTAAAAATTAGGCTTTGATATAGTTTGAAACTATATCTCGATTTTAAAAGACAAAAAGATTTGGAGAAGATTCCCAAATCCTTTGCTAAATATAGATTGATAGCCTTTTAAGGTTGCTATGTTCTTCGCAAAAAAATATTGAATTGAAAGCTACCTATGGCTTGTTATTAGAAAAGACTATAGGTTGATCCCCTTTTCACGGAGATTAGTCAGACACTCCTCATAGTAGGTATTGTCATGCTCACTATAGATAGGACTTTTCAGCTTTTCCTCTGCTAAGTCTTGATAAGGAGGGCAGGTCTTGCCGCGGTAGTTCTTGTCCAGCCACTCTGGACTGACCTTATAGCCACGGTCAGCCATCTCCTCCATGATCAAACGATGATAGGCATAGAGACGATAGGGCGAGTGGGTAAAGACATAATCCACCGTCGCATGCTTTCTGCCCCAGCCATTGCCACGAAGAGCACAACATTCTCGATGTTGCCCCAATAGTTGCGGACGGGGAAGTTGTGAAATTAAAGCCTCATGCCAAAGTCTCATGGGAGTCTCCTTTCAGCAATGTAGAATGTTGCAGATAGCTATTTGGGTAACGTTCAAGCAACTCTCTGGTTTTAGCAATCAAGTCTTCCTTGGAAGCTTGACCAAATCGGTAACGATCCAGCAAGAGCATATAGTCTTTGCGCTCGTCAATGTTGGCTTGCTTTTTAAAATAGCCCCAAATATGCTGAAAGGCATTGCAAACCTGACCCCTGTGTTCTGGAATCTGGCAGGCACGGTCAATCATCTCTTGAACCTGACTCACTTCCACCACTTCTTGCTTGAGATACTGGCGAATGTCCTTGTAAATATTGCTGGAATGGCTCAAAACAAGGTATTTATTTTTCCGCCCAGAGTTGCTGACAAAGGGCACGTTGGTTGTTGTTTTCCATATTTCTCCTAACTTTCTACTAGTTCCCAGGAAACACGGAAACAAAGTTGTATTTATAAAATGAGCGGAATATGAGCGAATAGATTTTTTGATGAATCTAATGTTCACTTCTCTATATTCCTGAATAAATCTCTACTAATAATTGAATCTGATGTAAAACTTCTTGTTTCTTACGTTCACGAGCTCCTTGTCTACGAGAAGTCGGTGGAATAATCGAATCCAAATCAGCTCCACTATTCTCTGCATAACCACGTTGAATAGATCTATCAATGAATAATTGATAATCTTTTAACAAGATTTTCAGATTCTGCTAATTCACGAATAGCGACTGCTTTACGTTCTTTACCATAAGCATAGAATGCATTGATAATCTCATCATGGTCTTTCAGACTTGCTAAATCAGTATCATTGATAAAGCCAATCACCAGCTCTTCCTTAGCACGAATATCAATACTAGAACGAATCACACGGCTAACTTCTGCTTTCATTACTTCTTTAGATTCAGAATTCTTCGATTTTTCAACAATCAATGCAAGAATATAGTCCAGATTAATCTCATCTGTTTTTAAGAGTTCGATTTCAAATTCAATATCTGAAAGGTCAACACCTAGGTCTTTCGTTCTTTCATAGTTTTTAAGATTTAAGAATTCATCTCGAATTTCCACGTAAGAACTTCTTAAATCTTGGAGATAACCTTCCGAGATAAGCTTGTCGATTTCCTGAAATTCATCATAATTTCGAAGAACGTTATCAAGTTTCAGAAACTCACCAAATAACTTAACAAACTCTTTTTTATCATGTTCTGTTTCTATTTCTTGTGGATTAGGGAATCTTTCCAAAATTTCCTGACAAACTTCTGTATAACCTTTAACCTTGATACCAGTTACTTGATCCACGAAGCCATCCATGTATTCGCTAAAACTTTTTTCTAAGATAATATCAAGTTTATTGGTATCCCCAAAGGTTTTTGATAGCTTCTTGCGTAGCCTTTTTCTAAATCGCGGAAACATACAATATTTCCAAAAGGTTTAACCTTATTAAAAATACGATTGGTTCTAGAAAACGCCTGAATCAAACCATGATAACGTATATCTATCATCTACATATTCATAGTTCTATACTTTTTGAAGCTTCATTCCAGTTGGTATATATTAATTTACGTTTCTCAAAAGCTTCTTTTCCCACCCTTCCATAATATCAACAATTTTTTTATGAGTATTTTTGCAATCAATATTTCCAATATCAGCATATATTTTTTTCATCATACTGAGTAGAAATAACACATTCTGCATCCCCTAGTACAGGTATATTCGCATTATGCGTAGCAAAAATAAACTGTATAGATTTTTTTCTTTTTATTAATTGTACTAATCACTTCATCATAAATAATTTGATTATCTAAATCATCTTCTGGCTGGTCGATGATAATTAAATCATTATCTTCTTGAGTTAAAACAAATAATATTAATGCTGATGCCCTCTGTCCTATCGAATGTTGTTCGAGCAACTTATCATGATAGTAAATTTCTACTAAATCTGGGCATACTTCTTTTTATTAGGTCAGAATAATTTTTCTTTTATTTTTATCATATACTTTAACGACTTCATTATCTGTAAGTATAGAATGTAATTTTTGCATCATCTAAAATGCAATCACTTATAATTGATATAAAATCAGAAAAACTCATTGGCTATAGTCGTAGCCTTTACTTCTGATATTCCAGTTCCACGAAACTTGGCTTTTAATATCATTCTTGAATTTATCCTTATTCCCTTTGAATTTGATTTCAATTTTAAGTTCACTTTGGCTATCGTTAATTTTTAATTTCTTCTCCATATTTATTAAAAATATTACTAAGGACTTCATTTCTTTCTCGTATAGATTTCTTGATATCCAAAAATTAGTGATTCTCTAGAGTTATTTTTCTTATTTAATTCTTCGATATTTTGTTTTACTTTTATCTAATTCAGATGTGTATTTTACAAAACTATCTGGATCAAGAGTATCATCTTGTATTTCACGCTTAATAGATGCAAACTCTTCTTTTAAAGATTTCATGTCTTTATCAAATTCATCTTTAATTGTTCGTAGAGAATTTTCATTTTTTAGCAATAGTTTCGATTTCAGCGGAGATATTATTAATAGCAGTTAAAATGTTTTTTTAATATATCATTTATATTTCCAAATAGTTCTCCATTAAATTCACTCATATAATCTGATAAGATAAATTGATTTTTTTATCAATTTCACCATATACTTTTTAACTTTCGAATATGTTACATTAACTTGTTTAACTAGATATTCAATTTTTATTGTAGTCTTTATTATATGAAGTTTGCTTATTTAGTTTTTTTCTGCTATACCTTTTCTCATGGAAAATTTTTAAGTTTATATTCCAAGTCTTGCTTTTGCCGCATTCAGCTCTTCTATCTTAGTTGGAATTGACGAGAGTTGAAGTAAATCTCTTATCGAATTATCCAATTTTTAGAACATAATTATCTCACAGAGCCTAGTTGCATTTTTATTTTTATTGCCAACTAATTTTTGCAACAAATCAAATGCATATCCGCTTTTGAGTAAAAGATAAATCCTTTTGACCAAAAATACAGTGGATTATTTATTACAGAATTGATAGAAATTCTAACCTCATCCCCATTTTCATCTAAAATAGATGGTTGTTCACCCATTAATCTTCTGACTTCATAATGTTTACCATACTTATCAATAATATCTAAATAAATTTCTCCACCTGATCCTAAAGTATTCTTAACTAGATTTTTCCTTATAATCTTTATCAATATTAGCATTTAGATCCAAAGCGTATCTTATTGATTCTAAAAATCGAAGATTTTCCACTTCCCCTTATACCAATTAAAGTGTTCAATTCATTTTGAAAAAGGTATTTTTTTATTGAGTCCAGTTTCCCCCTTTAAATGCTATAGATTGTATATAGCCATGATTAATTTTTTTGGCTCTTCATTAGAAATTCTATTTTTCATAATCTTGAAGAGAAAACTTCAATGCACTAAAAGAGTATTCACCAATCTTTACATAACATAATTTCCCTTTTCCGATTTCATCAAGTTTTTTTAGGATCTGATCCTTCTACAAATGCAATCTCATAACCAAACCAATTTTTTTATTTTTGGATATATTGTCAAAAGTTCTAAGTTTCTGTAATCCAAGTACTCTTTTTTAAATTCATGATTTTTGTGCTAAAGAACTTAATCTACCACCACCACATTCTTCAATAAGTCCACTTCTCTGTTCAATATGTGCAAATACAATAAAATAGTCTTTGTTAAGTTTTTTTCCAGTTCTACTAGTAGGGTATCTATATCAAATTTACAGCATGTGTTTTTCATTTTTCTCGATTATCTATTCCTTGAAAGCGGCAGTCAAAAAAATCTATCAATGTGATTTTTCATTGTTTTTTTATCCAGTCTTCTGGATTAAATACTATAAGTGTATGAATGCCATTTTTACCATCTTTAACTGATAACTCCACTCCTGGCAAAATGAAAATATCTTTTTATTTGCCGCTTTTTTTCAAATCTTTATATTCTTGCAAGTCAAATTTATTATGATTAGTTATTACTCCAATCTTTATATTTTCACTTTCCAGTTTATTTACATAATCGCTAACAAAAATAGTTGTCTTCCCCTGTATATTTGAATTCTTTGTCTTTCCTTGTATGTAGATGAAAATCACATCTTATCCATTCACAACCATTATCAAACATAATTCTAAAATTACCCCTTTTTTTCAAAAAAATAATAAATTCTAAATTTTAGGCACAATAGAATGATTATCTATCCCATCTTTAGTTATATCCCATCTGGCAACCTTTATTTTTTTAATTCTTTTTCCGCTTCCATAATCAAGAAGGTCTTCCCTATTTAAATTATTTAAAACTTTTTTTCAAGCTACCTAAACCGCCAGAAGATAATAAATACGCTTCCTCAGGATTGCAAAAGTTTACAATATATCAATAATTGCCCTAAGTTTTGAAGATTTAAAGCTGTCTTTTTTGCTTCAACCAGATAGATTTCGGCTCTATCTTTCCATCTTACAATTCCTAAAACATCAATTTCGATTTTCAATCCAACAACTTGTGGATAATATTGTATTACATCGTATTTATCTCAAAAATTGAATCCAAATATACAGAATGACAATCTAACACAAACACTTCGCATCTTTTTATTTTTTTAAACTTGTCTTTAAGGTATGTATCTAACCATCTGCACATGCCAGGATATAGATCAAATTCACTTCTTACATTATTCGCCATATCCCAACGCCTTTTGCTAATTGAGTCCATGAGTCAAAAATGCTTGCCTCTTATTTTTTTCAGGCAAGCTATCATCATTTTCCTTAGGGATGAATAGGCTTATTCCTTAATCTAACAGGTTTTTTTCCCAGTAGAATTGATGTGTTTTCTTTTCATCTAAATAGTCAAGCAATTCTTCAGCATATCTTTTCTAACGCCCTTTGCTTATGAACAATGTTAAATCCTATAGGCAAAAAAATTCATTTGCCCATATCTTTACTTGATGTTCCTTTTTTTCCAATAATTAGGTTTTTCCTTCGTTGTATTTTTTAAATTAGAATCTCTAAAATTCGGATGTCCAAAATCTATTGTTTGCACTGGTATATCTATTGTTTTCAACATATTAGCTATATCTATAACAAATTGCCAATTACCTGGAATCTCAATATATACTCTATGGCAAACCATCTTGTCCAAATGCAATATTACTTTTCCTAATGTATCCTGTTACATCTGCTACTCCTCTAAGTAACTCTTTCTTTTCGTCAGTAGACATATTAAATAGTTCATCATTCATTGTCATTGTTGAGTGATGAATTCCATTTCCAATAAATCTTAAAATTTCCCTCATTGTATAATCTTCATTAGGCTTTGTAAAAGACACCCTTGTTACACTTTTTGTTTGTGAAATAGGCAAGGAATGTCCTAAAAGCGGTTCGATAACGCTTCTAATATCAGCTAAACTACTTTTTACATATACCGAAACTTCTAGCCCTTCATCATCTCTTAAATTCTTGTGCGGTATTTCTATCGTAATAGTAGTGCTATTCACATCTCTTTGCACTTCCCCGTTTCCTAATATCATACCTACTAAATAAGCCATTTGATTATTCATTTTCAATTACCCTCACTCTCGTTATTGACTAAATTTTTCATATATATGATCAGCAATTGCCTTTTGCCATAAGTGGCGGCACTGCATTACCAATTTAGTGTTCTAATATCAACTTTTATTACCATAGAAAACAAATTTATCATCAAATGACTGAATTCGAGCAGCTTCTCTAGGTGTAATAGAGCGATTCAAAAACGGATGATTATTTTTACCATTTGATGCAGCATCAAATCTTGTGTCTATAGTTGGAGATGGCTCATCCCACTTCAATCTCCCCCATGTTGAATTAAATTTTTGCTTTCCTAAAAGATTTTCGGGCAAATATTCTTTACCTTTTTCTGGTGGTATCATGCTAAGCTTAAGAATTGCAATTTCAGAATGATTAGAAGCTTTATGATTATATAACCTAGCACTATCTTTTTCTCATGAGCTTTTTGATACTCTGTTTTTGCTTCAGTAATATAACTTTGTTCAAAATCACCTTCATTTGAATTTAAATATGCTAAATCTTCGATAGCATCTCTAACTGTTGTAGGTTTTTTAACTGTTGGCTCTGGCAAAGAAATTGCTTTTATTTTTTTGCTGCACAGAAATATAACTCTCTCCCTATTTTTGTGGAACACTCATAGTCACTTGCTCTAACTATACCTACACTAACTTCATAACCTAATTTTTATCTCACTTATAATTTGATTTTTTTAAACCATCCATTAGATGTAGACATTAAACTCTTTACATTTTCTATTACAAAAAAACTAGAGGCTTAAGTTCCTGAACCAAATGCAGATATTCTATAAACAAAAAAATTTCTAGGATCTTCTAAGCCTAATTTTTTTGCCCTTTTAAGGAAAAATCCCTGGCATGGAGGTCCGCCAATTATCATATTTACTTTATTCTTCTTAGAGAGTTTTATTATCTTTTCCTTAATTTCCTTATCTTGTATATCTCCAATAATCAATTCTGACTCAGGAATATTCTCCTTAAATGTCTGTGCCAATTTTTCATTAATATCTAACGCAACTTTTGTTACAAAGTGGCTATTCTTATGCATTCCATAAGACATTCCTCCTGCACCACAAAATAAATCAAGTATTCTAAATTCCATTCTTTTGTCTCGCTTTCGTCTTTGAATCAATATTCGTTTAAATGTTTCTTTTCCATTTATTTGTGGTTTAAAAAGATCATATTCATTATCAGAACCATGATTTGCCTCCCCAACAATTTCAAACATCTTGTCATTGTGATATTTCAAATATGTAAGAGGTACGCCCATTATTCCATAATAATCCATTGGTATTTCTGAAACTCTATATACATGAATTGCATCAAAAATTATCATACTTTTGGATAGTTTTTCTTCTTTGAAGCTATGAGTTAAAACTAGTTTTTTTACCACTATCATTGGAAACCTCTAAATTCGTCAGCCACATTGCATTTCCTAAGCTTCGCCATTTTTTGTCCGAATTCATCTACCCAAAATCTTGTTTTTCCTAGGGTTCTGTATCATCTGGTACCCTAAATGCCATATCTCCAAAATGATATCCCACACGAGCCTTATTATTCTTTATATAAGGAAAAATTTCTTTATATGTTATTGCATTCTGATTACTAATCAATAAATATTGTTTGTCATATTTTTGTAATTAATGAAAATAATTCTGTAAACTTAGAAAAAGGTGGATTGGTTACAACGATATCAGAATCGATTAAATAATTTATACATTCTTGACTTCTAAAAATCACCATCCCCAATTAACTTTTTTTAATATTCCCATTACTATTTAAAGCTTCAAATATCTTGTCATTATTTAAATCGCCATCAGTAGAATATGGCATTTTATCAACTACAAGTAGAAGCCCTCTGCCATCTTCACTAGAATGCATCGCCGACTTTGCATATGATACACATACAAGTTTTTTTAAGTTTGAAACGATTGAAGTTTTTAAGGAAATATTTTTGCAAAAGCAGATTCGTAAGGATCATCACAATTACACAAAACTTTTTCCATTGAATTGAGATTCATAATGGTTAACTTCATTTTCTATTGTTTTATAATCTGTATACCACTCATCTGTATTATTGCTACTATATCTAGCTTTATTTAATATTGAGTTTCCCATTATTAAATCTCCTTCCTATTTTTTTCATATATCTTTATTTTTCATTTATCTTCAATTTCTACACATTCCACAATTTCTGAAATATCACACTCCAATACATCACATATTCTTAGCAATACATCAGTAGTAACATTTTTCCCCATTTTTTTATTTTTGTAGAACGTACTTTTACTTACTTTTGCTTTATCCATAAGCTCAGTATTTTTCATTTCTATATCTATTAATTTTTTTAAATAATTTTTTTATAGCTTAGTTTCGACATGATTATCCTCCAGTCTTATCCATCTTAATATTATATTGTTTCTATTATAACAAAATAATAGAACTTTTTGTAGTATTATCTTCTTTTTATCGAACTAATTTTATAAAAAAATAATCGGTGCAGCCCAAAGACCTCACCGACATATCTTATCTCTCAGTTTTCCTTTGAAGCGTCTTTCTTCTCTACAGGTTTTGCTTTCATTAATAAATTTTAAATATAAATTATCCCTGTATTCCTCAATCCTTATATTTTTACCTTTTAGAAACTCTAGAAATTCCTCATCTGGATTAGAAAAATAATTGTTTTTCAAACTCAATAAAAATCTTTTATACTTTGTTTTTTTCGTCCCATAGCAATATCAAAGCCATTGCCCAGAATTAGAATAGTATCTGCTATAGTTATTTCCTTCTTTTTTTATAAGAATATTAAAATTATGCCTCCCTACTTCAAAGCACTCTTAACCTTTTTTTCTTAGTAATGATGCGGTCGTTTTTGTTGGCTAGGGATTTGAGTCTGGCTTCGAGCAGGATTTTTCGGCCTGCTTCGTTGCGGGTGTAGACGAGTTGGTAGTTGCCTATGTGTGGTGCGACGGCATTTTGGAAGAGCTGGGCATCTTCCTTGCGTTTTTCAAAGAGGCTAGGGACTACGAAATACTTGGACTGACCTGCTGGTACTTTTTTAGCGACTAAGAGGTAGCGTTGATTGTCCACAGGGGCAAAGAATTCTCCTAAGGCCTTGGAAAAAAGTTCCTTGTCTCGCACACTGCCACCTTTTAGATAGGCAAAGACATTAAAGCTTTCCTTGTCCTCATCGACCTGCACGCGCGACTGGTCATCTGACAAATGTCCCGCAGTCACCATGACCTTGCGAATAGCTTCACTGATCTGGCGCAAGCGTTTATAAGGACTCTTGTAGCTGTAATAACGAAAGGCTGTGATAGCTAGAAAGATAACACAAAGAGCTGTCAGCCATGGCAAGGCAAAGAAGGTTAGTCGAACGACATAAGCTAGGAGACTAATGGCAAATACCATCAGAGCGTAGCGAAGCCACTTTTCAGCATCCGCTAGGGCGAGCAGAGGGATTCGTTTGCTGTCTGTCGCCACTTCATTGACAATCTCAATCTTGTCAGCAACAATGAGAGATTCCTGCCATTTTTTACGAAGGGAGGCACGATCTTTGGATAGTTCCATGATCTTCTCGTTATAGTCTTCGAGTTTCTTTTTCTTAAATGGGAACTCAGGAAAGTTCAAGCGGTCCAAACCTGTTTCAATGGTATCTTCCTTATAGGACAAGCCAAGGAAATGGTCCATACGACGGGCTAGGGTTTGCAGGTCCTGATATGGATTGAGGTCTTGTTCTTCTTGATCCTCCTTAGAAAAGGCTGGATTTTTGTACGGTTTGATGGCTACTAGGTGCCAGATATTGCTGGTCTTATCTGGATGTCCCGGCCAGATACGGATGGCACGGCCCCGCATCTGATTGCTGAGCATAAAGCTCCCCACAAAACTACCTAAGATCAGAGAATTAACACAAGGCGCATCCCACCCTTCACCTAAGAGAGACTTGGTCCCGATCAAGACCTGGATGGCCCCCCTTTGAAAGAGCTCAGTTACAGCCCCTACCATGCCTTTACAGCTTGAGGGAAAACCTACCTGAAGATAGGCAGCTGGATCTAGTTGACCAATGGCTGAGAAGGTCAAAGCGACCGTTGGCAAGAGTGCTTGGAGCTCCTTCCTGACACTAGTTGGCACGATAACCACACTTCCCGAAAGCACTGCTAGGGGAACAGAAATCCCCTGTTTCTGAGCACTTCGACGAATACTTTCAAAGTAAGGCAGGACACCTAATTGCGTGATTGGCGCTTGGTCATCTCCCAGATAAGTGGCAAAATCCTTACGGATATAGTCCGCCAAGACTAACTGTCTCAAGCCCTGACTTAGACTAGCATACTCGGTTTCAAAAATAGATGCAATCCCAGCTAGTTTTCCTAGAGATTGGTTGAGGATTTGGTCATTGGCCTTGGATCTGACCAAGAAAACCTGACGTTTTTCAATCAGTCCTCTTGATTTCAGTTCTGCTTCTATCTTTTTCCTTGTCTCCTGCGTATCCTCATACCAGTCAGGAGTCTGATAGAGAAGGCCTTGCAAGAGAACTTCTAGCCAGTAGTAATTAAGAGCAGGCAAGCCTTCAGCTCCTAGTAAATCTTGTAGATGCTTGGGAATTTCCAGCTTTTGAGCCTGTAGATAAATGAGGAGCGCTGAGAGATACTTGGGATCCTCAAGGAGCATATCCGCAGAAATTTCCCCTTTGAGAACCTTGGAACTCCGAATCAACTCTTGGAAGTCAGGATCATCGACTAGTTGGCTGACATACTGCCACTTGGTGTCTTCAAACTCTTCCAAGCGCTTGTCCTCTTCCTTAGTCGGAAAACAGATATAGACAAAGTCCTGATGAGGGCAAAGAGTGTCTTCCTTGACCAGTTCTGGCACTGTGATTTCTTGGTCAATCTCGCCACACATCTGGAGATAGCGATCCCAGAGTTCTGGTTCACTGTCATAAGGCGGTGTCGCAGTGAGAGAGATGACTTGCAGTTGCTGGTAGTTTTTACGGAAGTCTTCTAGACTTTTCCACCATTCATTTCTCAAGTGATGGCATTCGTCCAGACAGAGGGTTTCGACACCCTTTCCTTGAGTCTGGCAAGCAGGTCAAAGCCTACAAAGTCCTCAACCTCGCCGTTATCTTCTTGAGATTGCACCTGTTGCATAGCACTGTGAAAGGCTTGGTAGGTGGCGATGGTGATTTGCTTCATGTCCTTGAGATTTTGAGACACGAGACTGGTGACCTGGTTCTCATCCTCTAAAAAGGCCTGGCGAATCCTATCTACCCATTGTTCCCGAATGGTCACCGTCGGTACCAAAACGAGGGCAGGCTTATCAAATCGAGCAATCAACTCGATTCCTATGGTTGTTTTCCCTGAACCTGGTGCTGCCACCAAGTGGACATGACCATCTGCTTGGTATTCTTGGAAGTTATCCAAGACCTGTTTTTGGTAGTTGCGCCAAGTGCCATTAAACTTCAATCCTAACATGATTTTCCTCATTCTAAGCTATCATTTTCTTATTCCCATTTTACCATACTTGAGGCAAAGTCACACGAAGTATCCCATCTAGTCTTTCTCCCTAAAATATGGTATAGTAGAATCATACTACACAAGAGGAGTTTACATGTCACACGAGAAAGAAATGAAAGCTGTTTCTCCCCTTCTACAGCAAGCCATTCATATTTCCTCCATCGTCGGTGGAGTTGGTACTGTAATATTCTGCATCTGGGCCTATCAAGCCGGTATCTTGCACTCCAAGGAAACCCTATCTGCCTTTATCCAACAGGCGGGTATCTGGGGGCCACCACTCTTTATCTTTTTACAGATTTTGCAGACGGTTGTTCCTATCATTCCAGGTGCTCTTACCTCCGTTGCAGGAGTTTTTATCTACGGGCACATCATCGGGACCATTTACAACTATATCGGTATTGTCATTGGTTGTGCAATTATCTTTTACTTGGTTCGTCTCTACGGAGCGCCCTTTGTCCAGTCCATGGTCAGCAAGCGCACCTATGACAAATATATCGGTTGGCTGGATGAGGGCAATCGCTTTGACCGTTTCTTTATCTTTATGATGATTTGGCCAGTTAGTCCAGCTGATTTTCTCTGTATGTTGGCTGCTCTGACCAAGATGAGCTTCAAGCGTTATATGACCATTATCATCCTGACCAAACCCTTTACCCTGGTTGTTTACACTTATGGCTTGACTTATATCATCGATTACTTTTGGCAGATGTTTGGCTAATACACAAAAAACTCAAGGATGAATCCTTGAGTTTTTCTTTGTTAGGCTTCTTTTTTCAATAATAAGGAAACTAGTATGGATGTAGCAATCATCCATGCTCCTAGAATGATGAAGGTCATTCGACCATCTGTAGTCACCAAGCCAATCCCTGAAAGAACGAAGGGTGTTAATGATGCTCCAAAAGAACATCCCAAAACAGCATAGGAAGTTGCTTTGTTGAGTAGTTTTGCAGGAATTCGCTCAGATATCAACTGAAAGACTGTCGTCAGAGCGATACTGTAGGCAAATCCTCCCAGGATAGAACCTGCAACCACCACCCAGAGTGATGGGGAAAGAGCAATGATGATTTGTCCGATACCAAAAGTGACACCAGCGACCAATAGAAGTTTTTCCTTAAAGGTCGAAATCAGGAAAGAAAAGCTGATTCCAGCTAGAATCCCAATCAACTGCATGGCACTAAGTACCAAACTGGACAACTGAGCATCTCCAAACCCTGCCTCAATCATAAGACTTGGGATACGGAAGGTGATAGCCGTATTGGTACATACAATCACTGCGGCTGCAATAGCAAGGAAGAAAATCAATTGGAGCATGGAACGAGTCAGTTTCGTTACTTCTTCTGTCTGATGCTTGGACTCGTGAATTTCTTCCTTGTTGTAAGGGACAAATAGAAGAAAGAGCACCAAGACTACCAAGCCTGCGGCATAAGCTAAGAATGTTGCGGTCCAGCCAAATGCTAACAATTGCCCGACTGCTAAAGTTAAAATGGATGCTCCTACTACCTCAGCAGAGCCACGAAAACCAAGCATTTGGATACGAGTTTTACCGTGGTAACGTTCACTGATGATCGAAATAGCCTTGGCATTGAGCATTCCTACTCCAAGCCCAAATAGCAAGCGGGTAGCAAAGACAAAGTAATAGCCCTGATACCAGAAAGGTGCAGTTCCACTGATGGATAAAATCAAGAGTCCCAAGGTCAACTGGAGGCGTTCAGGAAAAATACGCTCTAAAACTCCGTTCAATAAAAGCATGGCCATAATCCCAAAGGATGGGAGGCTGACCAAGAGTTCGACCTGACCAGTCGAATAGCCCTGATAATAGTCAAACATAGCAGGCAGGGCGCTCGAAATTGAAAACGATGTGATCAATACTAACGATAGGGAGAGTATGCTCACTTTTTCCAAAAATTGTTTCATCTTTTCCTCATTCATTGTTCATTTTTCATATTAGTAAAAAGGTCCTTTCCTATCATACACTCTTTAGCCAAAATTGGCAAGCGACTGAGCACCAAGACCAAAAGAAAAAGCGGGGCATCAAGAGCTGTGAAGTCTTGATGACATCCCACTTTTTTATGTGTTTTATCCAGTTATGTGACTTAGATTTTCAAGAATCGACGCATTGAGATTCCTGAACCAAGTGAACCGATACAGATTCCGATGAGGAACAAGAGACCAATCATCAATGGAATAAAGGTATTCGGTGTAATCAAAGATAGGTTTTGACCAACCAAGGATGGGTTGACAGATTGGAACACTCGGTTATAGATAAAGTAAACCAATGCTGATGGAAGAGCTGCTCCCAACAATCCGATAAAGGCACCTTCTAGCAAGAATGGGCCACGGATATAACCGTTTTTTGCACCAACCAAACGCATGATTTGGATTTCACGGCTACGTGAAATGATAGTAATACGGATGGTATTTGAAATCAAGAAGACTGCGATGAAGATCAAGAGTCCTGCGATGACCAATCCCCATACACGGATGAAGGAAGCCAACTTGAAGAGACGTTCGGTATTGGCACCACCGTCTTGAACTTCAGAGACACCTTCGATTTTCTTAGCTTCTTCAGCTACAGGTTTTACATCACTTGGTGAATTGGTATCTACGATGTAGGCATCATGAAGAGGGTTTGCATCTCCTTCAAATACCTTCCACTCATCACCCATAGTTTCAGTCAGCTTTTGGTACTGCTCTTCTTTACTTGAGAAGGTTACATTTTTAACGGCTGGCAGAGCTTTAAGGGCGTTATAGACCTTGTGGTAGTCATTGTTCGTGACTGTTTGGCCTTCTTTTACAATGGTTTCACTGTTGTCTTCAACGTCTTTACGAACATAAACCATGACGCGGACGTTGTTTTCAATATCAGTTGCTAATTTCGCAGTATTGAAGATAACTGAAGCAAAGATAGCAACCAAGGTCAAGGTAATCATTACTGAACTGACAGCAGCAATGGTCATCCATCCATTACGCTTTAAACTTTTTAAAGCTTCGAATAGATGGCGGAAAAATCTACTAATCATCGTATCCGTACTCTCCTTTCGCTTCATCACGTACCACGCGACCATTCTCGATGGCAATAACGCGGTGGCGCAAGGTATTTACGATTTGGCTATTGTGGGTCGCCATCAAAACAGTTGTTCCTTGAAGATTGATACGTTCCAAGAGGTTCATGATTTCCCATGAGTTATCTGGGTCCAAGTTTCCTGTTGGTTCGTCGGCAATCAAAACCTTAGGATTGTTTACAATAGCACGCGCAATGGCGATACGTTGTTGCTCACCACCTGAAAGTTCATTTGGGAATGAACGAACCTTGTGCTTCAAACCGACAAGGTCCAAGACTTCCATAACACGTTTTTTGATGTTACGACGACTTTCACCAACAACCTCCATGGCGTAAGCAATGTTCTCATAAACGGTTTTCTTTGGCAAAAGTTTGTAATCCTGAAAGACTACTCCAACGTTTCTACGCAAGAACGGAATATCTTTCTTTTTAATCTTAACGAGGTTATAACCTGCAACTTGCAAGCTTCCTTTGTCGATTTTGACCTCACGATACAAGGCACGGATAAAAGTTGATTTACCAGCACCTGAAGGTCCTACGATGTAGGCAAATTCTCCTGCATCGATATTTACAGTGATGCCACGTAGGGGCTGTTGTCCCGTTGTCGTATTTTTTTGACAACATCTCTCATTTCAATGATTGACATGTGACTTCCTTTCTTTTTAACTGATACGCCATTTCAGATAAGCATCGATGAAACCGTCTAGGGTCTCCATCCATTACCTTATCTACTTGCGCTACTTCAAAGTTGGTACGATGGTCTTTTACCATTGTATAAGGCGTAAATACATAGGAGCGGATTTGGCTTCCCCATGTAATTTCCTTTTTCTCACCCTTGAGCGAGTCTACCTCAGCAGCTTTCTTTTCCTGCTCCATCTGGTAGAGTTTTGCCTGAAGCATCTTCATAGCACGGTCACGGTTTCCGTACTGAGTACGGTCGACGGTTGATGCTACGACGATTCCCTGTCGGAATGTGAGTCAAGCGGACACCTGTTGAAACCTTGTTGACGTTTTGTCCACCTGCTCCACCTGAACGGAAGGTATCCATCTTGATATCATCCTCACGGATGTCAACTTCGATGGTATCATCCAACTCTGGCATCACTTCTACAGAAGTAAATGAGGTGTGGCGACGTTTAGCAGAGTCAAATGGTGAGATACGGACCAAACGGTGAACTCCCATCTCTGACTTGAGAAGACCATAAGCATTTGGTCCTTCAAAAGACAAGGTTACTGACTTGATTCCTGCCTCATCACCTGCTTGGTAATCTAATACCTCAACCTTGAAGCCTTTGGCATTTCCATAGCGAGTATACATACGAAGGAGCATATCGCCCCAGTCTTGAGCCTCTGTCCCCCCTGAACCAGGATGGATTTCAAGGATGGCATTGTTGTGATCATAGGGTTCTGACAAGAGAAGGGTCATTTCGTAGCTGGTCATCATCTGATCTAACTCAGAGAGTTTCTCAACTAGCTCATCCTTAACGGATTCATCCTCTGCCAAAAAGTCCAGTAAAATCTCAACTTCATCCTGCAACTCATCCATCTTGTGGAAGGTATTATAGGTATTTTTTTGAGTTCGTTTAATTCTTGCGACGTTTTTTTGGGCCGCAATATTATCGTTCCAAAAATCAGGTTCTGTCATTTTATTTTCCAAAATGGCAATTTCTTCCTCTAAACCTTCGAGGTCAAAGAGACCCCCTGAAAGAAGCTAATTTTTCACGATTTGCGTCAATTTTTTGACGAATTTCTGAAATGTCCATACATACTCCTTTTAATTGTATCGTTTTATTATACCATAATTTTTATTTATCTAATCGGTGTTTTCTCTAATTTAGTATTAATATATTTCTGCAAGACATCTACTCGACCTTATTTCTAGCAAAAATTTTAAAAACCTCACAAGAAATTTCCTATGAGATTTCGTAAATTTATACTACTTTTTTTACAAGTTAACCGTCAGCACTTGACCGTCTTTTACGACTTGCTCACCAGCGATATAGACATCATTAACATCACTGGATTTGACGGCATAAACGAGGTGAGATAGCATGTTTTCTTGGGGTTGGAGATGGATTTTGTCTTGGGGTCGGATGACGAGAAAATCAGCTTGCTTGCCGACTTCTAGACTACCAATCTCATCTTCCATTCCTAACACCTTAGCACTCTCAATTGTCAGTGCCTTGAGGGCAGTTTCGATTGGAAATTGGCTGGCATCACCACTCTTCATCTTCTGTAAGAGTGCTGCCGTCCTGCCTTCCTCAAACATATCCAGGTTATTGTTAGAAGCAACTGAGTCCGTCGCAATACCGACTGACACTCCTGCTTTTTGAAGTTGGACGACTGGTGCAATTCCTGAGGCTAGTTTGAGGTTGCTGATAGGATTGTGAGCGATAGCGACTTGCGAATCTGCCAGGCGCTCAATTTCTCCTTCATTTAACTCCACACCATGGGCAAAGACAGCTTGATGGTCTAAATAGCCAAGCTCATCTAGAAAGGCTAATGGGCGTTTACCATAACGTTTCAGGATAATGCCTGACTCTTCCTGTGTTTCTGCAACATGGATATGAAGAGGAATGTTTTCTTCTTTTGCTAGCTCAAGACTTGCCTCCAGCAAATCTAGACAACAACTGTAGGGCGAATGAGGGGCCACCATAACCTTGAAATTTGGGTCTTGATAGCCTTTGATTGTCTCGATAACAGCTCGAGTTCTGGCTATAGTTTCAGCCGTCGTCTCCACATCTGAAGAAAAGAGGGTTGGAGAAAAATAGCAACGCATCTTGGAAACCTTGATCGCCTCATAAATCTCAGCTATATCCACTCCATTAGGATTATACATATCATTGAAAGTTGTCGTTCCTGACTGGAGCATCTCTGTTAGCGCCTCTTTGACGGCCTTTGTAGTCATCTCTGGTATGAACTCTGCTTCTGCTGGCCAGATATAGTCCTCTAGCCATTCGTGGAGATTGCTATCATCACGAATGCCCCTCAAACCTGTCATGGCAGAATGGGTATGGCAGTTGACCAAGCCAGGCATGATCCAGGCTCCCTGATAGTCTATAAGCTGTTCAGCTTGATCTAAGATTTCTTGTTTCTCTTGGCCGACATAGACGATTTGGGATTCTTTAATAGCTAAAATCCCATCCAAATAGACGTGGAAATCTTGGTCACAAGTCACGATATCTACATGCTGAAAGACTTTCATCCCTAGGCTCCTTTTCTATATAAGTATTCATACTGGATAATTTTTCTAGCTATTGTAACAAAAAAGTCACCCGAAGGCAACTTTTCTTGTTGTTTATGGGGTTTAAAGAAAGAAAGTAAGTGTTTCATGAGTCCCTTCTATTTCAACATGAAGAGAGTGTGACAAAAGCCCTAGCCTCTCAATTGTCTTTGGATTGTCGAGAAAGACGCAGTGGTTGAGTGGGCTCTACTACGCTGATTTCATCAGCTTTTACAGCCCTACTCAACTGTGCGGAGGTGGGACGACGAAATCGAATTCTAACGAATTAACGATTTCTGTCCCACTCTCTCTTTTTACTTGTTCAAATATGGAAGCAGGTAGCCATAGCCGGCTTCCTCCATTTCACCCTTAGCGATAAATCGTAAGGATGCAGAATTGATACAATAGCGTAAACCACCTAGTTCCTGAGGTCCATCTGTAAAGACATGTCCCAAGTGAGCATTTCCTGAACGTGAACGGACTTCGATACGCTCCATACCGTGACTCAGGTCCTGGTAGTAATGAATGAGTTCCTTGGAAATAGGATCGGCTAAAAGCTTGGCCAACCACAGCCTGAGGCAAACTTATCCTTGGCAAAGAAGAGGGCTCACCAGTCGTGATATCGACATAAATTCCTTCCTCAAAAGTTTGATCATAGGCATTGCTAAAAGGGAGCTTCCGTCGCTGCCTCTTGCGTAACTCGGTAGGACTCTTCTGATAAACTTTTCTCGTAAAACTGCCTGACTCGGTTTTTTTCATAGTTAGCAGCATCTATCAGTGGTTTCTCAGCATCTCTCACATCAATGTGGCAATAGCCACCAGGATTTTTCTTGAGATAGTCTTGGTGATAGTCTTCAGCTAAGATGTAGTGACGTAGTTTCTCCACTTCCACTGCAATTTTACGACCGATGAGGAGTTCTTGTTCACGAACTACTGTATTGATAGTTGGTAAATCATCTTCATATTTGTAATAAATCCCTGTGCGGTATTGACGACCACGGTCATTACCCTTGTTGGTTGACAGATAGTGGATCAATGACTCGGAAATAATAGAGTAAAATCTCACGGAGCGAGACCGCCTTTTCATCGTAGACGACTTGCACAGTCTCTGCGTGATCTGTTTCTTTGATCAGTTGATAATTGGTGGTTTCTACCTGACCATTGGCATAACCAACACTGGTTTGCAGCACTCCAGAAATACGTGAAAAGTACTCTTCTAAACCCCAAAAACAACCGCCTGCTAAATATATTTCTGCCATTTCAAATCCTCCTTGACCGTCTGTCGGTCGCTAAACATGGGAAACAATTTATATCCCGTATTTCATTTTTCAAAAAGGACAGGAAGCCTCTAATAGAGAGTTTCCCCATCCTATTGTTCTGTTTATTTTGCTTCGACGCGAACGCCTTGTGTATCTACTTGCAAATCATGAAGCTTGCCTTTGAAAGGTTGCTTTTCAAGCTCAGCCTTAATCTTAGGCATCTTATCAGGATCAGCCAAGACCATAACAGTTGGGCCCAGCACCAGAGAGGTAGGTCGCATAAGCACCATTTCTCTTAGCAACTTTCTTGATCGTCGCAAATTCTCTTACCAGTTCTTGACGGTAACGCTCATGGAAAAAGGTCACTCTCAATAGCCTGGCCTGCTTTTGACCATATCTCCAGTCAGTAGGGCTGCAATAGCCACATTGGCGATAGAACTTGCAGCAACAGCTTCCTTGTAAGATAGTTTCTTTAGGCAAGACACCACGACTATCTCGAGTTCGCAATTCATAGTTTGGAATATAAGCTAGAAAAGGCACACTCTGGGAAAGGCGCCACAACAGCTGAAACCTGACCTTCGACTGAGCTTGCAATGACGAGATTACCATAGATAGCTGGCGCAACATTATCAGGATGCCCTTCAATCTTTAGTCGCCAATTGTAATTTTTCATGTTTGCTTAGTTTCAGAGTTTCCGAGTTGATTTGCCAGTTCAATCCCAGCAACGATGACTGAACTAGAAGAACCTAGTCCCACGCGCAAGCGAGATATCACTGACCATCTTCAGACGTCTAGGGTTGGAGGTCTGGAACAATTTGTAGAGCAATCTTTCAGCAAAAGATTACGTTCATCACGTGGAATCCATTTGCCCTAATTGGTGCTCAATCATCCATTCTTCACGTTCCTCACAAACCTGAATTTCTAGATACTTGGTTACAGCTACGCCAACCGAGTCAAAGCCAGGACCCACATTGGCACTTGTAGCAGGTACAATAATCTTCATCTTAGTCTCCTAAAACCTTGAAGGTGTTGAGAAGTTCAAACTCGGCTACACCCTTCAAAGCTGCTGTAATATTTTCAAGCTGTGCCTTGTTGATTTTATGAGTGATGATGACAACACGAGCCTTGCCTTCTTGCTTACCATCTTGAAGGATTTGCTTGAAGGAAATATCTTCTGCGTTAAAGAGCTCAGCCAATTTCAAGACTTGCCCTTTTGAGTCTGGAGCCAAGATTGAGAAATAATAGTTAGCTTTGACATCTTCTGGCTTAGCCAAGACTACTGGACGACTGTATTCATTAAAGGCTTTTCCAATTGTTCCATCATTCAGTCGACGAACGATACGAGCAATATCAGCCACAACACTTGTTGCAGTTGGTTTCTGACCTGCACCTGGTCCATAGTACATAGACTCACCGATACCGATAGATTCCACAAAGACAGCATTCATAACACCATTTACACTTGCAAGTGGATGTTCTTTAGGAAGGAAGGTTGGCGTAACCTCAGCAGCAATTCCAGAAGCCGTTTCTTCAACTAGAACCAACCAACTTGACAACATAACCAAGCTCTTGAGCTACTGCTACATCTTCTGGAGTGATGTTGCGAATTCCTTGGTGGCCAACATCTTCAAATTTAACATTCATTCCAAAGGCGAACTGACTGAGAATGACCATCTTGTAGGCCGCATCAATCCCGTCAACGTCATTGGTAGGGTCGCTTTCAGCAAAACCAAGTCGTTGGGCTTCTGCCAAAGCATCTTCATAAGACCAACCTTCTGTTACCATTTTGGTCATCATGAAGTTAGATGTTCCGTTGACAACACCAAGAACGCGTGTGATTTTGTCTGATGCTAGTGAGTTGACCAAGGTACGAAGGATTGGGATTCCTCCTGCAACAGCTGCTTCATAGTACAGGGCAACATTGTGAGATTTGGCTACCTCAAGCAATTCTGCACCATGAACTGCCAAAAGATCCTTGTTAGCTGTCACGACGTGTTTCCCTGCTTCTAAAGCACGAGTGATAAATGTTTTAGCAGGTTCGATACGCCCCATCAACTCAACAACAATCGTGATGTCTTTGTCTGACAAGATTTCATCGATATTTGTTACAAAATTAAAATCATTTCCTGCTTCAAGCAAGCGGGCTTTCTCTTGATCGTCTTTGACCAAAAACTTTAGCTACTTCAATTTCTGACTGAGTGCTTGAACAATTTTTTTCTCTATTTTTCCTTTAGCAAGAATGGCACACCACTGGCTACTGTACCAAATCCAAGTAAAGCAATCTTAACTGACATGTTTGTCTCCTCGAAATTTTTCTAATAGTCCTATTATACCAAAATTGTGAGAAAATTCCTACCATTCTAAACTAAAAATAGGAGCACCAAATCACAAAAAAAGGGCTGGGACAAAAGTCCTAGCCTCTCATTTGTCTATGGATTGTCGAGCAAGACGCAGTGGTTGAGTGGGCTCCACTACGCTGATTTCATCAGCTTTTACAGCCCTACTCAACTGTGCGGAGGTGGGACGACGAAATCGAATTCTAACGAATTACCGATTTCTGTCCCACTCTCTATTTTCTATCTATTTTACAAAAGCCAATTCCTTGTCACTAGACAAGTCTTCTCGATAATTGAAACCCGCAAAGCTGAGCTTTTTAATCTCTTCAACTGAGGTTACCTGATTTTCCATCAAGGCTGTCAAGAAAGCCCCTCTAGCTTTTTTAGAAATGGTTGAATGGATTTTTAGTTTCCCATCTCTGTCTTCCATAAACTTAAAGGTCACCATTTTCTCACGGATTTCTTTAGGGAAGACAGTTTCAAACTCCGAAGACAAGAGAGAAAAGATTAGTTCTTCACTCTTCATCGACTCTTCATAGGCCTCCTGCCAATGATTTTTTAGGCTTTTCCCAGCGACTTTGAGTTTCATCAAAAAGTCCAGTCTGTGAGGCGCAATCGGTTCAAAGGCTGGAATCACACCATAGAGAGCTGACGTTATCATGAGGTGTTTTTCCAGATAGGTTTGCTCCTCCTTAGTGAGATCGTCCCGTTTGATGTTGCGATACATGAGTCCATCAAAGAGGTGCAAGGCTGGATAGTTTGTCGCAGTTTCATTTTTCAAGGCCTGGATATGGTCATACTCCTCTTGCGCTTTTTCGGCAGATATTTTGTAAAAACTCTCCAGCTCTTGGGCAGAATATATCGCTAATTCATCCACTACAGCCTGACTTTCAGGACGCAATGGTTTAGCCTCTAATCTAGGAATTTCGGTGTTCATTTCTTTTGCAGTTGGGATTAGAATTTTCATAATGTTAGTGTAGCATATTTTTTTAGGACTACCAAGGATTTGCACCTAAAAACCTCGGTGAATACCGAGGCTTCTTTCCTTATTTTGGCAATCCTAACCAGATTGCAAAGAGAACTAGTGCTGTCCCAAGGCAGCTTGTCAAAATAGATGACAGAGTAACCTTTTTCTCCTTTAGGTGAGAAAATCCTATCTTCAAAGCGAAAAGACCAAGTAACATCGAACCAATCATCAGATAAAATCCCATTTGACTGTCCTCCATTTATTATTCTTTCATTTATTATCACAAATTTCAAACAAGAGTGCAAGAAAAAAACGAGGCTTTACTTAATTTGAAGGATTTGAGCCTAAATAATACGACCTTCTAAATGATCCAGTTCATGCTGACAAATCTGCGCTGGAAATCCTGTCAGGGTAATGGTTTGCTCTTGCCAATGGATGTCTCTGTAGCTTACTGTAATCTTCTCATACCTAGTTGTCGGTCTTACACCTGTCAAAGACAAACAACCTTCCTCTGTCTCGTATGCCCCTTCAAAAGATTGGAGAACTGGATTAAACATAACCATGGGAATCATTCCGATATTAAAAATGATGACGCGTTTTTGTACCCCAATCATATTGGCCGCTAGTCCAACACAGGTTTCTCAGTTAGCCTAGTAGGGTATCCTGCAAATCCTTTACTAGGGGTAAATCTTCCTGACTAGCAGGCTGGGATACCTGCGACAAAAACAAGATATCTTTGACAATTTTCTTTTCCAACTACTATTCCTCCATCTTTTTCTCAACTTGATTATAGCATAAAATCTATCTCTGTTTACCATATATAAAAGCAAAAAAGCCATCCAAAGATGACTTTTCAATGTTTAAATAGCGTTTTTATCTTTTCCAAGTGCTCGTTGAACTGCTTTGACAATTTCAACAAGGACTACAATCATAAGTGCTCCTACAGCGACCACCATCCATTGAGTCAAGCTCAAGTTTGAAACGTGGAAGAGATTATTAAATCCAGGAACCAAAATTGTCACCACAAAGAGGACGAAAGGCAACTGGGATAGACCAGTTAAAGGTCTTGTTGGTAAAGAGTCCCACTTTAAAAGATTGATTGGTAAACTGACTTAACGTTAAAGGCATGGAGCAATTGGATCAAACCGAGAGTTGCAAAAGCCATGGTAAGGGCATCCGCATGGATTTCAGTATGACCTTGGTGCTCTGGGAAGAGAAGAGCCCAACCATAAACACCCAAAACTAGCATCGTTTGGAAGATCCCTTGATAAATGATTGCTCCGAAGACACCACCATCAAAGAAGTTAGACTTACGCCCACGAGGTTTGTGGGTCATAACGCCTGGCTCAGCTGGTTCCACACCAAGGGCGATGGCTGGTAGCGTATCTGTTACCAGGTTAATCCAGAGAAGATGCACTGGTTGAAGCACATCCCAACCTAACAATGTTGCAAAGAAGATGGTGAAAACTTCAGCCATATTAGCAGACAAGAGGTATTGGATGGATTTTTGGATATTTGAGAAGACCTTACGTCCTTCTTCTACCGCTACGATAATGGTTGCAAAGTTATCATCAGCAAGGACCATATCAGAAGCTCCTTTAGAGACTTCTGTACCAGTAATCCCCATACCGATACCGATGTCAGCTGTCTTAAGTGAAGGCGCATCGTTAACTCCATCACCCTGTCATGGCAACAACTTTACCTTCATTTTGCCATGCTTTCACGATACGAACCTTGTGCTCAGGTGATACACGTGCGTATACAGAGTATTGCTTGAAGACTTTTTGGAATTCTTCATCAGTGAGTTCATTCAATTCAGCACCAGTGAAGACATGGTCTTCTGTATCATTTGGATCGATGATACCGAGACGTTTAGCAATAGCTTCAGCCGTATCTTGGTGGTCACCTGTGATCATGATTGGACGGATACCTGCTTCTTTAGCGACACGTACAGCTTCTGCGACTTCTGGGCGCTCAGGGTCAATCATGCCGACCAAACCAGAGAAGATGAGGTCAGACTCAACAATTTCAGATTCCAAGGTTGGAATTTCGGCGCTTGTCTTATAAGCCATCATCAAGACACGGAGGGCTTGTTTAGCCAAGTCTTTGTTGGTTGCAAGGATAGCTTGTTTATCTTCTTCTGTGATGGGGCGAACTTCCCCATTTACTTCGATACGTGTCACACGCTTGAGCAATTGGTCAGGGGCACCCTTGACAGCGATAAAGTATGAACCGTCAGCTTCTTTATGAATAGTAGACATAAGCTTACGGTCTGAGTCAAATGGCAATTCAGCCACACGTGGCTCATTTTCCAAGACTTCACGAACATCAAAGTTGTGGTCCAAACCAAACTGTACGAGAGCTGTCTCCGTTGGATCACCAATCAACTTGCCAGATGGGTCCACCTTGGTGTCATTGGCAAAGTTCATGATACGTAGCGTATTGTTGTTAGTAGCAATTTCAGATGCCGAGCTTTGCAATTGACCGTTGGTATAAACTTTTTCAACCGTCATTTGGTTCATGGTCAAAGTACCTGTTTTATCAGATGCGATGATTTCTGTTGAACCAAGCGTTTCAACCGCTGGCAATTTACGGACGATTGAATTCCGTTTTGCAAGGGTTATCGTTCCCAAAGACAGAACAATAGTTACAATGGCAGGGAGACCTTCTGGAATCGCAGCAACCGCAAGGGCAACAGCCACCATCAAGCCTTCTAATGGATGTTCGCCACGAACAAAGACACCAACCAAGAAGGTAATCACTGCAATCACAATGATTAAGTAAGTCAAGGCCTTAGATAATTGTTCCAAGCTTTGCTTCAATGGTGTTTCTGTCTCATCGGCATTGGCCAACATGTCCGCAATCTTACCAACTTCAGTATACATACCAGTGTTAGTCACGACACCAATCCCACGACCGTAAGTTACGTTTGAGTTTTGGTAACCCATATTAACTCGGTCCCCAATACCAGCATCTGCTTCTACCATTTGAGTAATATCCTTTTCAACCGGTACAGACTCACCAGTAAGAGCAGCTTCTTCGATTTTAAGAGACGCCGCTTCAAACAAACGCATATCGGCAGGCACCACATCTCCAGCTTCTAGCAAGACGATGTCCCCAGGCACCAATTCTTTTGAGTCAATCTCAATAACATGACCATCACGACGAACACGAGCCATCGGGCTAGACATATTTTTCAGAGCTTCAATGGCTGCTTCTGCTTGCCCTTCCTGGTAAACCCCAAAGGCAGCATTCAAGACAACAACGGCCAAGATGATAATGGCATCCGTTAGACCGTCCATTCCTTCTGTAATCACAGAAAGAGCCGCTGCCGCAAGCAAGATGATAATCATCAAATCCTTAAATTGATCAAGGAATTTAGCTAGTAGGCTACGTTTCTCTCCCTCTTCCAACTCATTACGACCATAAGTCGCTAAGCGTTCTTGAGCTTGAGCAGTTGACAAACCTTCGATCGATGAGTCCAAGTTCTTTAGGACTTCTTCTGAGGCTTGTGTGTAAAACAAGTCTTTATTTTGTTCTTTTGACAAAACAGTCTCCTCCTTTTTGGCCTCTTTTTACAAAAAAAGAGACCTGTTTTTTAAAAAAACAAGTCTCGCTGTTTAATATAGTGCCGGAAATAATTCGTAATGACGACACTATCGCGGTTAACCGCCAGCTACTCCCTTGAGTAGTTCTATTATATCAGAATTTCAAAAAGTTTTTCAAGTTTTTGAGGTGTATTTAACTTACTTCCCACATTTGAATTTTCCTTGGAAAACCAGTATAATGAAAGAATACTAAAATGCTAGAAGGGGAGTTAGATGAATCAATCGGTTTCAAACTTAAAATTAGCTGAGCGTGGTGCCATTATCAGCATCTTGACCTATCTATTCTTGTCTGCAGCTAAGCTAGCGACCGGACACCTCCTCCATTCATCCAGTTTGGTAGCTGATGGTTTTTAACAACGTTTCAGATATCGTTGGAAACGTGGCCCTTCTCATCGGGATTCGTTTGGCTCGCCAACCGGCAGATAGAGATCATCGCTTCGGTCACTGGAAAATCGAGGATTTGGCAAGTCTCATCACTTCCATCATCATGTTTTACGTTGGCTTTGATGTTCTACGTGACACCATTCAAAAGATACTCAGCCGAGAACAAACGGTCATTGACCCACTTGGTGCGACTCTGGGAGTCATCTCTGCTATCATCATGTTTGCCGTTTATCTCTACAATACCCATCTGAGCAAACAGTCTAAAGTCCAAGGCCCTCAAGGCAGCGACTAAGGACAATCTGTCAGATGCCGTGACTTCTCTTGGAACGTCTATTGCGATCCTAGCTAGTAGCTTCAACTATCCAATCGTGGATAAAGTTGGTCGCCATCATCATTACCTTCTTTATCCTCAAGACTGCCTATGATATCTTTTATCGAGTCATCCTTCAGTCTTTCTGACGGTTTTTGATGAGCACTTGCTGGAAGATTACCAAAAAGCTATCATGGAAATTCCTAAGATTAGCAAGGTCAAATCTCAAACGCGGGTCGTACCTACGGAAGCAATATTTATCTAGACATTACACTTGAGATGAACCCAGACCTCTCTGTTTTTCGAGAGCCACGAAATTGCGGACCAAGTTGAATCTATGTTATCAGAACGATTTGGTGTCTTTTGATACAGACATTCATATCGAACCAGCCCCAATCCCTGAGGATGAAATCCTAGATAATGTCTATAAAAAAATTGCTCATGAGAGAGCAACTGATTGACCAAGGAAATCAACTGGAAGAGTTACTTGCTGAAGATTTTATTTATATCCGCCAAGACGGACAAGAACTAGACAAGGGAGCCTATAAGGCTGAAAAAGAATTGACCTCTGCTATCAAGGAGCTTCATCTAACGTCCATCAGTCAAAAGACTAAACTCATCCGCTACCAAGTCGGCGATACCATTCATACCAGTATCTGGCGCCGTCACGAAACTTGGCAAAATATTTTCCATCAGGAAACCAAAATAGAAAAAGACTAAAGCAAAACTCCCAACTTTCTCAGTTGGGAGTTTTTTATATTCTTATTTTGCAACGCTCTTAGCAAGAACGAAGTTTCCTAGTGTAGCTGAACCATTGCCAGCAACAGCTGGAGTCACGATATAGTCACGTACATCTGGAACTGGGAGGTAGCCATTGAGTAGGGCTGTGAATTTCTCACGTACACGGTCAAGCATATGTTGTTGAGCCATAACCCCACCGCCAAAGACGATGACATCTGGACGGAAAGTTACAGTCGCATTCACTGCGGCTTGAGCAATGTAGTAGGCTTGAACATCCCAGACAGAATTGTTGAGTTCAATGTTTTCCCCACGAACACCTGTACGAGCTTCCAAACTTGGACCAGCTGCATAACCTTCCAAACATCCATTATGGAAAGGACAAACACCTTTAAATTCTTTTTTCAATATCCATTGGGTGTCTAGCCACATAATAATGACCCATCTCAGGGTGACCAACACCGCCAATAAACTCGCCACGTTGGATAACACCTGCACCGATACCTGTACCGATTGTGTAATAAACCAAGTTTTCGATACGACCGCCGGCATTATTACGAGCAACCACTTCACCGTAGGCAGAACTGTTTACGTCTGTCGTGAAAATACATAGGCACGTTTAGAGCGCGACGAAGAGCACCAAGCAAGTCGACATTTGCCCCAGTTAGGTTTTGGAGTTGTTGTGATAAATCCATAAGTTTTTTGAGTTTTTTTATCGATATCGATTGGACCAAATGAACCAATGGCAAGTCCTGCAAGATTGTCGAAATTTTGAGAAGAACTCGATGGTTTTTATCGATTGTTTCAATAGGTGTTGTTGTAGGAAATTGTACCTTTTTCTACAACGTTATAGTTTTCATCTCCGACAGCACAGACAAATTTTTGTACCGCCCGCTTCCAAAGCTTCCGTATAGTTTTGTCATGATTAACCTCTTGTATTTATTTTTCTTTATTATAGCATATTTCCAGACTGAAAAATTGCTCAATATTTTTAGATTTTTCCTCTGTAAATTTTACCATTTCAAGCAAAAAAACGAACAAACATGACATTTGTTCGTTTTTTTGATTTTATTAAGCTTTTAACTTCAATGACTGCATCACCCTTAGCAACAGATCCAGAAGCAACTGGATTTACTAGAAGCAAAGTCTGCAGTGTTTGTTACGATAACCATAGTTGTGTTATCAAGACCTGCAGCAGCAATCTTAGCTGAGTCAAATGTTCCAAGAACATCTCCAGCTTTAACTTTGTCACCTTGATTAACTTTATGATTGAATCCTTCACCGTTCATTGAAACAGTGTCGATACCAACGTGGATCAAGATTTCAGCACCGTTAGCTGTTCTCAATCCATAAGCATGGCCAGTTGGGAAGACGATTGTTACTTCAGCATCAGCTGGTGCATAAACAACATCTTGGCTAGGTTTCACGGCGATACCTTGTCCCATAGCTCCACTTGAGAATACTGGGTCATTCACATTTGAAAGAGCAACAACATCACCAACGATTGGTGTTTGGATTGTTTCGTCTTGAAGAGTTGCTGGTACTTCTTCATTTACCACTGTAGTTTCTTCAGAAACTGTTTCTTCAACAACTTCTGTTTCTTCTTTGTAACCAAAAGCATATGTCAAACCGAAACCAAGGGCAGTTGTAACTAAGACCATAAAGACATACTTAAGGAGTTGACCGTTGATATAGAGAAGTGTTCCAGGAATGATCGTAATACCAAAGCTAGTACCTGCCAAACCTAGAATGTTTGCTAACCAACCACCAGCAGCACCGGCGATAAGCCCCATGATAAACGGTTTACCATAGCGAAGATTGATACCAAAAATAGCTGGTTCAGTGATACCAAGTCCAGCAGAAAGTGCAGCTGGGAAGGCAAGAGCTTTAATTTTGGGATTCTTTGTTTTTACACCAACAGCAAGCGTTGCTCCAAGTTGAGCAGTCATAGCTGCTGTAATAATAGCATTAAGAGGATCTGAACCTGTAGAAGTAACAAGGTTAGCCTCCAAGAGATTGAAGATATGGTGAACACCTGTAACAACGATGACCTGATGAACACCACCAAGGATTAATCCACCTAGACCCATTGGAAGACTGAGCAACCAAACAGTAGCGACTTTGACATAGCTTTCAACTTCGTGGAATACAGGTCCAATGACAAACAAGGCCAAAATAGACATTACTAAGAAAGTCAAGAATGGTACAAGGAGTAAATCTAATACATCTGGAATACGCTTACGGAGCCACTTTTCTAGTTTAGCACCAGTCAAACCAACGAAGAAGGCTGGTAAAACTGAGTTTTGATAGCCGACAACTTTGATAAAACCAAAGAAGAGGATTGGTTGAGCGTCACCAGAGGCCACAGCCCAGGCATTTGGTAAGGATGAGTTTACCATCATCAATCCTAGAACCAAACCAAGCAATGGATTTCCACCGAAGACTCGAAAGGCTGACCAACAGATTAAGGCTGGGAAGAAGGCAAAAGCTGTATCTGTCAAAACAACTGAATAGGTATAGAAGTTTGTTGCTTTAAAAGCTTCTGCAGTTGTTCCAAACAAAGCCAAAACTTGATCTTGAACAATAGCCCCACGAATTCCCATAAACAAACCAGTAGCAACGATTGCTGGCAAAAGAGGTACAAAGACGTCACCGAAAGTACGGATGGCACGTTGGAACCAATTTCCTTGTTTGCCTGCTTCTTCTTTCATCTCATCTTTAGATGAAGTTGGCAAACCAAGAGCTACGACTTCATCGTACATCTTGTTTACTGTACCAGTACCAAAGATGATTTGGTATTGACCTGAGTTAAAGAAAGCACCTTGAACTTTTTCCAAGTTCTCGATAGCATCTTTGTTAATTTTCGCTTCATCTTTAACCATAACGCGAAGACGAGTCGCACAGTGAGCTACACTATTAACGTTCTCACGTCCACCTAAGGCTTCGATGACTTTTTTTGCAATTTCTGTATTCGTCATTTGCAAAAAAATCTCCTTATAAAAAAATATTGTAAACATGTTTGAAAGCGATTTTATTCGCCCTACGAGTATTATTCTATCACGTTTTAAAAAAATATGTCAAGCGTTTTGCAGAAAAAAAGTTTTTTTGATTGTTAAAATTTTTTTGATAGTTTTTTGCTACTTTCTTGATAAAATTCTCTCAAAAAAACGCCTGTTTCTACGTGTTTTTATGTGCATATTTTTCAAAAACTTTCATAATTTTCATTAATTTTTCATAAAAGATAGGTTTCTAATTATCTGTCAATCGTTTGACATTTTTTTCTTAAATTCGATATAAAAAGACTTGCTTTTTTTATAAGGAAACGTTTACTATAAAGATAGTAGAATTTATGGAGGGAAGATAACATGGAATGGACTACCGAGCGTCGTTATAGACGCTATGAAGATTGGACACCAGAAGAAAGAAAAGAAATCCAAGAAAAGATGGCACAATCCCCATGGCACGTCAGCTATCACATTGAGCCAAAAGAAGGACTCCTTAATGATCCAAATGGCTTTTTCTTACTTTTGATGGGCAAATGGGTTGTTTTTTTACCAAAATTTCCCCTTTGGTGCAGACTCACGGTTTGAAATCTTGGGTTCAGCTTGAAAGCGACGACTTGGTTCACTTTTACTGAAACAGGTGTAAAAATCTTACCTGATACTCCACTTGATAGCCACGGTGCTTACTCAGGATCTGCTATGCAGTTTGGCAATCAATTGTTCCTATTCTATACAGGAAATGTCCGTGATGAAAACTGGGTTCGCCACCCTTATCAGATTGGTGCCTTAATGGATAAGGACGGTAAGATTGAAAAAATTGATAAGGTCTTAATTGATAAACCAGCTGATGCTACCGACCACTTCCGCGATCCACAGATTTTTAACTTTAAAGGACAATACTACGCAATCGTTGGTGGACAAGACTTGGAGAAAAAAGGATTTGTCCGTCTCTACAAAGCAGTCGATAACGATTATACAAACTGGCAAGAAGTTGGTGATTTGGACTTCAACAATGACCGCACTGCCTATATGATGGAGTGCCCAAATCTTGTCTTTGTCGGAGAACAACCTGTCCTTCTCTACTGTCCACAAGGTTTGGATAAAAAGGTTCTTGACTATGACAATATCTATCCAAATATGTATAAAATTGGTGCTTCCTTCGATCCTGAAAATGCACGTATGGTAGATGTGTCTGAACTACACAATCTAGACTATGGTTTCGAAGCCTATGCTACTCAGGCCTTCAATGCTCCTGATGGACGTGCCTTAGCAGTAAGTTGGCTTGGTTTACCAGATGTTTCTTATCCATCTGATCGCTTTGATCACCAAGGAACTTTCTCATTGGTCAAAGAATTAACCATTAAAGATGGCAAACTCTATCAGTACCCTGTAGCAACCATCAAGGACCTCCGTGCTTCAAAAGAGGAATTTTCAAATCGTTCTGAAACCAAAAACACCTACGAACTTGAGCTTAACTTAGAAGCCGATAGCCAAAGCGAAATTGTCCTTTTTGCTGATAAAGATGGCAAGGGGCTATCTATCAATTTTGACCTTGTCAATGGACAAGTTACTATTGACCGCAGTCAAGCAGGTGAGCAATATGCTCAAGAATTTGGAACTACTCGCTCATGTCCAATTGATAACCAAGCACTACTGTAAATATCTTCATCGATAATTCAGTCTTTGAAATTTTTCATTAATAAAGGAGAAAAAGTATTTTCTGGTCGTGTCTTCCCACATGAGAGAACCAAAATGGAATCGTGATTAAATCTGGAAACCCAACTGGAACTTACTACGAATTAGAATATGGTCGCAAAACTAACTGATGTCGCAAAATTGGCTGGCGTCAGCCCCTACTACTGTTTCACGTGTCATCAACAAAAAGGGTTATCTGTCAGAAAAAAACCATTCAAAAAGTCAATGATGCTATGCGTGAACTGGGTTATAAACCCAACAACCTAGCTCGCAGTCTTCAAGGAAAAGTCTGCCAAATTAATTGGGCTAATTTTTCCCTAAAATCAGCCATGTTTTTCTACGCTGAGTTAATTGATAAATTGGAACACGAACTCTTCAAAAAAAGGCTACAAGACTATTATTTGTAATAGTGAGCACGATTCGGAAAAAAAGAACGCGAATACATCGAAATGTTAGAAGCCAACCAGGTGGATGGCATCATTTCGGGAAGTCACAACCTTAGGGATTGAGGATTACAATCGCGTAACGGCTCCAATCATTTCATTTGACCGTAACCTATCACCAGACATACCTGTCGTTTCTTCTGATAACTATGCTGGCGGAGTCCTAGCCGCTCAGACTCTGGCTAAAACCGGAGCCAAATCTATTATCATGATTACAGGTAATGACAACTCCAATTCCCCAACTGGACTTCGTCATGCTGGTTTTTGCTTTCAATCTTGCCAAAGGCTCCTATTATCAATGTTTCCAGTGACTTTTCACCCCTTCGTAAGGAAATGGAAATTAAAAATATCCTGACCAAACAAAAACCAGATGCGATTTTCGCCTCTGATGATTTGACTGCTATTTTGGTTATTAAGATTGCCCAGGAGCTTGGAATCTCTGTACCTGATAAACTCAAAGTGATCGGCTATGACGGGAACTTATTTCATTGAGAAATTTCTATCCTCACCTCACTACCATTAAACAACCCTTGGAAGAGATTGCTCGCCTAACAGTTGATTTGCTCTTACAAAAAAATTGAAGGCAAAGAGGTTGCTACTACTGGTTATTTCTTGCCGGTTAGTCTCTTGCCAGGTAAAAAGTATTTAAACAAAAAAACTCGGACTGAATCAGTCTGAGTTTTTTTCTTATAATCTAAATTTTTTTCAAGAGTGTTTGGGCTTTTTCTAAATTAAAAGGTTTTTTTCAGCAATCAAGCTTTCTACCAACTTAGGCACTTCAGCCTCTGTGGCTCCTGCAAGGAGGGCTAGTGACTTCGCTTGAAGTTTCATGTGTCCATGCTGAATTCCTGTGCTGACAAGAGCTTTTAAGAGCTGCAAAAATTTTTGTGCAAGACCAATTGACACGATAATTTGAGCCAATTCCTTAGCTGATGGATAACCCTAGCGACTCATGACTGAGAACTACACGAGGATTAAGACCAATTGATCCACCCTTTGGTAGCAACTGGCATCGGCATAGTCAGCTCTCCTATTAGCTCTTCGGTTTCCAAATCCATAGTCCAACTACTGAGGCCTCGATAGGAACCATCATGACTGGCATAGGCATGTGCTCCCTGCTTCAATGGCCCGCCAATCATTTCCAGTAGCAATCAAGAGAGCATCGATTCCATTAAAAGATTCCCTTATTGTGAGTAGCTGCTCGATAAGGATCTGCTTGAGCAAATTGGCTGGCTAAAACCATTTTTTTCTGCTAGTTCACGCGCTTCATCCTTCTGGCGACTCAAATAACGAAAGGCAATCCGACAAGTTGCAGTTACTAGAGAATCTGTTGCGTAGTTGGATAGAATTCCCCATTAAACTTTGCCCTTGACTTAGAGCCTCTAGACTTGGTTTTTAAAGCTTCAAGCATGGTATTGAGCATATTAGCTCCCATGGCTTCCTGAGTATCGACATGGAGATAAACCACTAAAAAGTCAGCCTCACCAGAAATTTTCTCAACTGTTAGCTCTCTGGCTCCACCACCACGTTTGACAATAGATGGATAGGCTTGGTTTGCTTGTTCGAGTAGCTCTGCCTTCTGACTCAAAATAGCCTGACATGCTTTATCCCTATCTGGAACCTGATAAAGAGCTACCTGACCAATCATTTGACGTTGATGAACCTGAGCAGTAAAAACCACCCGCACGTTTGATAATCTTACTAGCAAAACTAGCCGCAGCAACGACGGATGGTTCTTCTGTTACATAAGGAACTGTGTACTCTTGACCATTTACCAACACTTCTGGAACTACTGAGTATGGAAGTGAGAAGGTCCCCACTACATTTTCACTCAGTTGGTCCGCAACTGCTATACTAAGATTTTTCATTTTGCTCAAGACTTTCTTGGGCTTCCATAGAAGTAAGCGCCTGAGACTTAACGAACTCAAGGCGCTCTTGAATTGATTTTTTAGCAAATCCATTCCAATTTTTTTTCATTATTTTTCAACCTTGCTGTAGCGACGTTGGTGTTCTACAATCTCAACCAGAGCATAGTCCTGTCCTTCATAGCCTGACATGGTTGCAGAACCTGACTCATCCAAGTTTGCTTCCTCAAAGAAGATTCGTTCATAATCAGCTACGCTCAATGCTTGACGCTGGTCTAGCAATTCTAAAGCGATTTTTTTCTGCAATTGCTGTTCATAGCCTTCAACCAATTCCACACTGAAGAACTCAGATACAGCACCACTTCCGTAGCTATAGAGAGCTAGCTTGTCCCCTGCTTTGAGACTATCAGAATTTCAAGAAGAGACAAGAGTCCTAAAAAGAGTGAACCTGTATAGATATTCCCAACTTTTTGGCTGTAAATAATGGACTCATCAAAGTGTTTTTGAAGTAAATCCTTTTTCTCTTGAGGTAGAGATTTATCAAGAATTTTTTTCAATCCCTTGAGAGCTAGCTTTGGATATGGCAAATGGAAACAAATAGCTTCAAAATCATTCAAGTCGCAATCATAACGCTTTTGGTACTCTTCCCAAGTCGTTTTTAAGCTATCCAAATACTGCTGTGTTGAGTAGACTCCATTTACAAATGGTGTCGTTGAATAATTTGGACGCCAAAAGTCCATGATATCACGAGTCTGCGCAACGTTATCGTTGTTGAAGACCATAACACGTGGATTTTGACTAATCAACATGGCAACACAACCTGCTCCTTGAGTTGGTTCCCCAGGAGTTTCGACACCATATTTTGCAATATCACTAGCTAGTACCAAAACTTTTTGATTTTAGGAGAATTTTCTACGTGTAACTTAGCATAGTGAAGAGTCGCAGTTGCACCATAGCAAGCTTCTTTGATTTCAAAACTACGAGCAAAAGGTTGAATTCCAAGTAGACCGTGTACAAAAACCGCAGCTGCCTTTACTTTGATCGACTCCAGATTCTGTCGCTACGATAACCATATCAATCTCTTGCTTCTCTTCTTCAGTCAGGATAGAATTTCCTGCACTGGCAGCCAAGGTAACAATATCCTCTGTTAAAGGAGCGATACTCAATTCTTTTAAAAGGAGTCCTTTACTCAATTTTTCAGGATCAGTTCCTCGAGCTTCTGCTAAATCTTGTAATTTCAAAACGTATTGACTGGTCGCAAAAACCAATCTTATCAATACCGATTTGTCATATTTACCTCTATTTTTATCATTCATTGTAAAAATTCGTTCACCTCTATTTTATCATAATTGAGGTCAAATGAGCGAAAAAAGACTTGATTCCCCAAATCAAGTTCATTTCTATCGTCGTACTCATGTTCTTTCAGCCACTCTACCCACGAAAAAATCGAGACTTAGCTAGCTCGATTCTTTTTGAGATAGTGATACAACTTCAGTACAACTGTCCCACTTGCCATTCCTATAGAGATAACAAGGGCCAACATCATCACCAACATTGCACTGGCAATGGCGTTTCTATAGTCGCCTGTCACAAAAAATGAAGTCGTTCGATAAGAGAGATAACCTGGTACCAGCGGAGCCAAGATGGCCAAAGCAAACACAACGGCTGGTGTTTTGTAGAGAATACTCATAATCTGGCTGATACAAGAACCAATTACAGCGGCAATAAAGGTCGCCAAAATAACATTAGTTGGCTCCTTGAGTATTAGATAGAGCAGCCAGATTGACATTCCCAAAACTCCACCAGGAATGAGCATAGAACGTTGGACGTTTAAAACGATTAAAAAAGTGATAATAGCTAGCAGACTAGCTAAAGCCTGCAATAAAAATGTTGTTAGAGTCATATTAGTTCATGAGTAAGAGGGCGACAGAGGTGCCTGCCCCTAAGGCAAGGGTAACCAGCAAGGATTCAAACATCTTGCTCATACCAGAGTTAATGTGATTGGTCATAATATCTCTAACAGCATTAGTCAGAGCAATTCCCGGTACAAAAGGCATGACCGCACCTGCAATGACCAAATCAGCTGTAGAAGGAAAGCCAGAATAGCGCGCCCAAAATTGTGCAATCAAACCAAAAACAAGAGCACCTGCAAAAGCTGTCATAAAGGGAATACGAATAAATTTTTCTACGTAAAGAGAAAAGGTGAAAGCAAAGATGGTTGCTACTCCTGCACCAATGGCATCGTAGGCATTCCCCCCGAACATGATCGAGAAGAAGGGAGCACTAAGGGTCGCTGCAGCAGTTAGCTGAACATTGGTGTAGGGAGATGCCTTCGCATTTAATTGCTTGAGTTGAATAAAGGCTGTCTCTAAATCAAGCTGTCCTGATACAAGCTGCCGTGAAATCTGATTGACATCACAAACCTTCTCAATATTATAAGCAGAGGAGGTTACTCGTTTCATTCGAGAGATATTTGTATTTTCAATGGAGAAAAAAATAGCTGCAGGCATGGCCAAAACATTACAATCCATGATGCCTTGTGAATGAGCAATTCGAATCATGGTGTCTTCGACACGATGGATTTCAGATCCATTGCGAAGCAGAATTGTTCCTGCTAACATAATGACATCAATGACTGCATTCAGTTTTTTTGATTCGTCCATGTTCTCCTCCTTTTTAAACTCCTTTTTATTTTTATCATAAATTTTAAGGAAAAAAAATCTTTGTCACAAAAACTGTGACAAAGATTGATTAGTTCTCACCATTATGGATCTCTGACTGATTATTCGATGACGGAGATGACGGTGCTGTCGTAGTTTGAGGTTCTCTAATCTGTGGTGATGTCTCTCCACGATATGGATTTCCTTGTGAAGGATTTGTTGTTGTAGTTGTTTTCGGTTTATAGATAGAAATCTTGATACGAGTTGTATTCAAATCTACACCTTCACCTGGTTTTGGACTTTGACTAACCACAGTATCCTCAGCAGTTCCTTCTGGAGCTGTAGAAACCTCTACCACTTCAATATTAGCTTCTTTTAACACCGACTATCTGAATCAAGTTATTCTTGGTAAATTCAAGACTTGATCCAATATAACTTGGCATAGGAACGCTAGTTACCTTCTTGGCTACTGTCAAAGGTAATCTCTGTCGCCTTACTAAGATCATAAGTGGTTCCTTCTGGCAGACTCTGTCTCATAACAAGTCCTGCCTCTGTTTCACTTGATTCTTCTTCTACAACCTTGATGAGATTTTCAGGAACTTTTTTCCCTTTCAACTCTGCAATGACGTCTGTAGAATTGCGTCCAATATAATTTCCAATCTTAAATGATTGCTGACCTGAAGAGATAATGAGATTGACTTTAATACCTTCTTTACGAGACGAACCAGCATCTGGATCCGTTCGAATCACTCGGCCTTCTTCTACCGTATCACTAGCTTCAGACTTTTCCTCACCAATTTCAAAATTAGCTTTTTTAAGTTTTTCCTTAGCTTCTGCTACAGTTTGTCCTGCAACATTTGGAATTTCAACAGTTGCTGGTGTTTTGGATACTATCCAAAAGAGAGAAGCCAAAACAAGTATAAAGCTAGCTAAAAGCACCAAATACCTCGCTTTGAAAACGACGTTTCTTGACTGGTTTTGCAACAGTTTCTTTACTAGTTGCCTTTTGAGTCGGCTTTTGGCTCTGAGGACTTTCTTCCTTTGGTTGCACTTTAGGAATCGCTGTTAAAGTAGATTGTGAAATTTTCGGTAAAGGTTTTTGTGTCAACTTTACTTGTATCTTCAAATACCAGCTTTGGTTCATTTCGACGGTTATAAGAAAGACTGCTCAATAAGTCAACATACATCTCTGAGACAGTTTGATAACGGTCTGTCAACTTTTTAGCTGTCGCTTTTATAACTACGTTTTCCAAGGATTGTGGTACTGATGGGTTTTCTGCAATGACAGAAGGAAGTGGTTTTTGGAAATGCTGAAGTGCAATGGTCACAGCACTATCTCCATCATAAGGAATATGACCTGTCAACATTTCGAAAAAGATAATTCCCATTGCATAAATATCACTCTGTATGGTCGCCTTAGAACCACGCGCCTGCTCAGGTGATAGATAGTGAACAGAACCCAACATGGAGTTGGTCTGTGTCAAACTGGTTTCTGCAAAGGCCACTGCAATCCCAAAGTCAGTAACTTTTGCAGTTCCATCAGGAGTCAAGAGTATATTTTGAGGTTTTAAATCACGGTGAATAATCCCCTTTGCATGCGCCAAACGCATAGCCAAGAGAATTTGACCCATGATACGAACAGCTTCCTCGTTTGATAGAGGGTAGTGTTCTTTGATATAACGTTTGAGGTCAAGCCCAGCTACATATTCCATAGCTAGATATTGTTGACCGTCTTCTTCACCGATATCCGTAATTCGAACGATATGAGGATGATCTAGGTCCGCCATCGCACGTGCTTCACGCTGAAAACGTGCAACAGCGATTGGGTCCGTTTGGTAGTTGGTCCTCAGGACCTTCACCGCTACCTCTTCCCCATCCAGAATCAAATCTTTGGCCAGGTAGACATCTGCCATCCCACCACGGCCAATTTGTTTGATAATCCGATATCGTCCGGCAAATATCTTGCCGATCTGGATCATTTCTGATTCCTCCTCAATCGCAATCAAGGCAACAGTAATGTTGTCAAGCCCTCCGGCATTGTTTGCAAATCGCACTAAGGTTGCCGCCTTGTCATCAAGTGAGATATCACTTGTCACGATGTCATAGATTTCACTTCCTGAAATCATATTCGTGAGACCATCACTGTTCATAACGATATAGTCACCAGGTTCCAAGCTTACAATCCCTAAATCAGGTTGAATCTCATCTTTTTGTCCAATAGACTGGGTAATGATATTTTTTTGTGGATGCGCTTCAGCTTCTTCAGGTGTTAATTGACCTGCCTTGAGCAACTCATTGACTAATGAATGATCACTCGTTAATTGGTGGTACTCTTCACCACGAACTAAGCCGATACGAGAATCACCAATATGAGCATAGATGGCTTGGTTATCAATGATTGCAAGGGCTTCTAGAGTTGTACCCATTCCCTTTATATGCTTCATCACGCCCCTAATTGATAAATCTTTTTGATTTTTCAATTTCTAGGTGTTCTGCAAACCATTCACGAACTTCATTCACGGTATCAATCTGAGTATCTACCCAGGCAACACCTAAGTCCGTAACTGCCATCTCACTGGCAATATTACCTGCTCGGTGTCCTCCCATCCCGTCAGCCAAGATAATCATCGTACGACCGGCACGGTTGACAAAAAGATTGACATAGTCTTGATTATTTGTACGTTTCTGACCCACATCTGTTAATAATGAAATCTCCATTGTGTCAGTTCCTTCCTAATTGGATATCTTACGAAATTGGCTGATAAAGAATCCATCACTTCCATACAATTCTGGAGTAATGAGGATGCAGCCATCTTTTAGGATATCCTTGCATTCGTGTTCTAGTTTAACCTGCTCGAACTCTGGATGACTTTCTAAAAATGCTTGAACCACTTGAAAGTTCTCCTCAGAGACAATAGTGCAGGTACTATAAGTTATTATACCACCTTTACGTAGCGTTTGACAAACACTACCTAATATTTCCAACTGAATTTCCTGTAATGACGCGAAATCAGCAGTGTCTTTGTTGTATTTGATATCTGGTTTCCGACGTAATAGACCAATCCCTGAGCAAGGGGCATCAACAAGAATCTTATCAAATTGATCCTTACCAAAAAAACTCGTGAACCTTTTCGGGCATCCAATTTTTTTGTGTTTGAACACGGTCTGCTACGCCTAAACGCTGGGCATTCTCTTGAATCAAAGTGAGTTTGTGGTCGTAGAGATCCAGAGCTGTTACCTGACCAGTCGTTAGATAAGATGCCATATGGGCTGTTTTCCCACCTGGAGCTGCACAGGCATCCAAAACCTGCTCATCTCCTTGCAAATCCAATGTTGGAGCAACCAACTGACTAGACTCATCCTGAATAGTAATAGCACCTTCAGCAAACAAGTCATGACCAGCAAAATGCCCCTGCTCTTTAACCAGACCAGAAGCTGATAAAGCAGAATCACTTGCATCAAGCAGAGCTTTAATTTCCTCTTTTCGGCTCAAATCTGTCACACGGATACTGGCTTTATTGCGTTGTAACAGACTTTCAAAAATCGCTTGCGCTCGCTCTTCTCCATACTCTTCCTTGAGCTTAGAAACCAACCAAACTGGCAAAGAGTAGGCGATAGAATCACGCTTGTTCTTACGTTTGATACTAGCAATATCTGGCAAACCTTCTCGCAAGATACGGCGCAGAACAGCATTGACTAGTTTTTCGCTACCCTTTTTACGAACTTTTTGCAATTTCAACCGCTTCATTGACCACTGCATGGTCAGGCAACTTATCCAGGTATTGGAGTTGATAAACGCTCATGAGAAGCAAAGAACATAGAGCCAGCTATCTAGCTTGTCTCTATCCTCAATAAAGTGAGACAAATATACCATTCTAAAGGTTAGTTTTACGAGCTACGGTTCCATACACAAGCTCTGTCACCAAAGCCCTTTGTCTGCTGCTGACAGTTGACTTCCCTTGAGGTGTTTATTTAAGGCGATATTGGAGTAGGCTTGATTGACAAAGACATCCTCTAGCACCTCTAAGGCTAAACTTTCTAGCCGTTTCTACTTTAGTCACCAAATCGTTCTCCTACTGCCAAAGTTCGTCCCACACCGTTGAGGAAGGAAGCAATGTCCATCTTAGGTTTTCCTGCTGGTTGAACCTGTTTGAGAGATAGAGCTCCTTCTGCTGTTGCGACAATCAATTCTTTCTTACCGATGGAGAGTATCTCACCCGGATTTCCCCTGACCTTCTACAGGTAGGGCTTCATAGATTTTGAAACGTTCTCCCTTTTGAGGAAGGTATGAGCAACTGGCCATGGATTCATCCCACGGATTTGGTTGAAAAGTTGACGGTTGGTCTTGTTCCAGTCCAATTTTTCTTCCTCAGGTTTGATATTTGGTGAGAAAGTTACTTGGCTTGGATCTTGCGGTTGAGGCTGAATTTCACCAGCTATATAAGCAGGTAGAGTATCCAAAAGCAAATCACGCCCAACAATGGCCAATTTTTCAAACAAAGTTCCAACATTGTCCTCATCAGTAATGGGAATACTGCGACGAGAAATCATGTCCCCTGCATCCATTTCCTTGACCATTTCCATAATGGTTACTCCTGCCTCCTCATCACCTTGAATCAAGGCATAATGGATAGGAGCTCCACCACGGTGTTTGGGAAGGAGGGAGGCGTGAACGTTGACTGCAAAATCCATGCTATCAAGGAGTTTACTTGGGAGAAACTGTCCCCAAAAGCTGCAGTCACAATTCCCGTCAGCTCCCAAATTCATGATAGCTTCCATTTCTGGACTACCTGATAATTTTTCTGGTTGGTAGATAGGTAGGCCTGCCTCTTTGGCAGCTTGTTTCACTGGGGTTTCCTGAATAACTTTTTTACGTCCAACCGCACGATCTGGCTGAGTTACAACAGCTACAATCTCGTAGCGGTCATCTGACAAAAGCCCCTTTAAAACAGTTGCTGAAAAATTGGGAGTTCCCATAAAGATTAGTTTTGTCATCTTTTCTCCTTCTATAAAAATTGTTGCGGTTCGTGGTCAATACTGAGACGAAGTTCGCTATTTTCACGTTCTTGAGTTAGGGCTAAGACCTGATTAAGGGTCGAAGCCAACTCATCTTCTAAACGGTATTTAATCAAAATTTGGTAATGATAGAGGTTATGAGTACGAGCGATAGGTTTTGGGGTCGGACCTAGAATTACACTAGCATCCGATAAACCTGACCGCAAAATCTCCATGACTTGATAAGCACGTCTAAGAACCTCTTCTTCTTTTTTATGAGATAAGGTGATTCCAATAGTAAAATAATAAGGTGGATAACCCAACTGACGTCTGATGCCCATTTCATAGGCATAGAAACCTTCGTAGTCCTGATCCTTGGCGAATCGAATGGCATAATGCTGAGGATTATAGGACTGAATCAAAACCTGTCCAGCCTTTTCAGCACGACCGGCACGACCTGCCACCTGGGTCAAGAGTTGGAAGGTTCTCTCAGAAGAACGGAAAATCAGGCAGGTTCAAGGCTGTATCCGCATTGAGAACACCAACCAAGGTCACATTTGGAAAATCCAAGCCCTTGGCAATCATCTGGGTTCCTAGCAATATGTCCGCTTCACCATTGCCAAATTGTTCAAGTAAAGCTTGGTGACTGCCCTTTTTACGAGTTGTATCCACATCCATGCGTAGAATGCGTGCCTCTGGAAAGAGTTCTGCTAGCTCATCATAAGCCTTCTGAGTCCCCGTTCCATAGTAACGAATGCTACGACTCTGACAGTTTGGACAGACACGTGGAATTTTCCTTCGTAAAACCACAATAATGACAGTTCATAGTCTTAGTATCCATATGCAGCGTCAAGGAAATATCGCAGTTTGGACAGGTATCCACGGTCCCACATTCCCGGCACATGACAAAGCTAGAATAACCACGACGATTGAGCATGAGAACAACCTGCTCTTTTTTATCCAGTCGATCTTGAATGGCCTCAATCAGTGGTGGTGTAAAGTTTGATGTTTCATTCTGCCCGATGTAATCACGGAAGTCAATCAGTTGAACTTCAGGAATACTTGCTAAAGGATTGGCCCGTTGAGTCAGACGTAGATGTTGATAAACACCCTTACCAGCACGCGCACGACTTTCTAGACTTGGTGTTGCAGAACCAAGGACTAGGGCAGCTTGATTGTACTGGGCACGTAAAAGAGCCACATCTCTAGCATGGTAACGAGGATTGCTATCTTGCTTATAACTAGCCTCATGCTCTTCATCGATAATGATAACACCTAGATTTTTCAAAGGTGCAAAAATAGCAGACCTGGCCCCAACAACTACCTGAGCATCTCCACGCTCCACCTTGCGCCACTCATCATACTTTTTCACCGTTGGACAAGCCTGAGTGGAGGATGGCAACTTTGCTCACCAAAACCGAGCAATAAAGCGCTCGGTCATTTGAGGTGTCAGAGATTTCTGGAACTAGAACAATCGCTGTTTTTTTCCCCATATCCAAGGCACCTTGGATAATCTGCAGGTAAACCTCGGTTTTTCCCACTTCCTGTGATTCCTTGAAGAAGAAATGGAGGGATGTTGCTTCCCAATCGCTCCAACAACCGCCTCACAGGCTTGTTTTTGCTCTGGGTTTAACTCTAAGGCTTGATTTGACTCGATTCCTTCAAAGTAGGCAGCTGAACGTTGAACTTCCTTTTGAAGAATCGTCAAAGCACCCTGTTCCACAAAGAAGTTGACTTGTTCCCGAGAGTAATGTTCTAACAAAGTAGCCAAAGGAGTACTTTCTGGATGTGCTAATAAATAATCTCGCAGTTCCAATTTCTTCTTGGCACGGTTTGAGATTTCTAGCTTTTCTAATTGTTCAAGATGAACTTCAACCCAAGACTGTGTTTTGACCTTCTTCTGGTCTACAGCCTGATACTCTAACTTCAAAAGTCCCTTTCCGAGTCAATCGCATCATCTCAGCCTGCTTTTCTAAGTCTAGAGATGAAAATGCTAGAGACTCCTGTGAACCGAATAAGCGTTCTCTATCTTCTTGACTCAAGCCTTCCAGAGGATAGAGGATCTTATCATAGCTAGAGTTCAAAAATCCAGGAAGCATAGCTTTTAGAATAGAAATCTTGTATGAAAAAACTGACTTACGTAGTTCTTCAGCCAGCCAGAGTTGTTCCTCCGTTAAGACAGGAGAAAAAGTCCAGCACTTCAGCAATTTCTTTCAAGTCCTCATCTGCCATCTACATCAGATTCTTGTTCCATTCCAAGAACAATTCCCTGAATCAAGCGATTGGCCTTCCCAAAAGGCACATGAACCCGCATACCAACTTCCAGCATGTCTACAAATTCCTCAGGGACCTTGTAACTGTATGGTTGGTCCGTCTGCATCAAGGGAACATCCACAATGATTTTTGCAATAGCCATATCCTCACCTCCTTCTCTTCTTAAATCGTTTCAATTGATTGAGTATTCTTGCAATAGAAAAAAATAAGATTGAGTCCCCCAACCTTAAATTTTTTTCACCTTCTTCTTTTTCTTTCGCGATTTGCTCTTTGATTTTTCTTTTTCTTCTTCTTCTCTCAATCGTCTTTCTTCTTCGATACGACGACGAACAGCTTCGCGTTTCCCTTCTGGATCTGGGTGGATGGTTACATTCCCTGATTCAATTTCTTCCAAGGCACGAAGTGTAGATTTTTCAGATTTGAATTCTTGTGTTGGAGTTGCTCCAGCTTCTAATTCGTGAGCACGTTTTGCTTCCAAGATTACGAGTGAATATTTTGATGGTACCTTGTCAAGCAAGGTATCAATAGAGGGTTTAAGCATCATTTGTTTTGTACCTGTTTTCTATAGTTTATCGAATAGTTGGAGACTTTGGTAGCATATCCTGGTAGTGACCGATGACACGATCGACGCGGAAATGTTCTGCTTCAATCACACGTTTGACACGTTCTGCGGCAAGAGGAACATGATCATTGACAATAGCATAGTCGTACTCACGCATCAAAGCAATTTCTTCTTTGGCTTTTTCGATACGTTGGGCAATCACTTCTGCGCTATCGGTACCACGGCCTACGAGACGATCTTGCAATTCTTCCAAATCTGGTGGTGTCAAAAAGATAAAGACTGCATCTGGAACTTTTTTCTTGACCTGAAGAGCTCCCTGCACTTCAATTTCAAGGAAGACGTCAATCCCCTTTATCAAGGGTTTCATTGACATAGGTCAGAGGAGTTCCGTAGTAGTTGCCTACATACTCTGCATACTCTAACATCTGTCCTTGACGGATCAATTCTTCAAATTCTTCACGCGTACGGAAGAAATAGTCAACTCCGTCTACTTCACCTGGACGTTGCGCCCGCGTTGTCATAGATACAGAATATTGGAATTGGTTTTCAGAACTCTCAAAAATTTCTCGTCTAACCGTTCCTTTTCCAACTCCTGAAGGACCTGAAAAAACGATTAGTAAGCCACGGTCTGCCATGATGTCTCCTTTGGATAGTTTGTGAAATGCCTTGGAAATTCATTCAGAATTCTCTTTGTGAAGGCATTTCTGCTTACTACAATCTTTCTATCTAGTGTAACAAAAAAAGCAGTAATTTTTTTCAACTGCTCTTTTCTTATTTATTTTTGCATAATCAACTGCACGAAGTTCACGAATCACGGTTACCTTGATATTTCCTGGGTAATCGAGGTTGCTTTCAATTTTCTCACGAACTTTGTGAGCTAAGATTGTGACCTTGTCGTCCTTGATTTGACCTGGATTTACCATGATGCGGATTTCACGACCAGCTTGAAGGGCAAAGCTATTTTGAACTCCTTCAAAGCTATTAGCGATTTCTTCTAAATCATGGAGACGTTTGATGTAGCTTTCAAGTGATTCGCTACGAGCTCCTGGACGAGCTGCACTCAAGGCATCCGCCGCAGCAACGAGAACTGCAATCACACTTTCAGGCTCTACATCTCCGTGGTGACTAGCAATGGTATTGATCACAACTGGATTCTCTTTGTACTTGCGAGCTAATTCTGTACCAATCTCAACGTGGCTACCTTCTACTTCTCGGTCAATGGCTTTACCAATATCGTGAAGGAATCCTGCACGACGGGCAAGAGCTGCATTTTCACCAAGTTCGCTAGCCATGATACCAGCCAACTTAGCCACTTCGATCGAGTGACGCAAGACATTTTGTCCGTATGAAGTACGGAACTGTAAGCGACCCATGATCTTCATCAAGTCTGGGTGAAGGTTTGGTGCACCGATTTCGTAGGCTGCAGCTTCACCATATTCACGAATTCTGTTATCAATTTCTTGACGGTTTTTCTCAACCAACTCTTCGATACGAGCTGGGTGAATTCGTCCATCCTTAAGCAAGGTTTCCATCGTCATACGGGCAATCTCACGTCGGATAGGATCAAAACCTGACAAGGTTACCACTTCTGGCGTATCATCAATGATGACATCGACCCCTGTCAAACTTTCAAAAGTACGGATGTTACGACCTTCACGACCAATGATACGACCTTTCATAGTATCATCAGGCAGATGAACTGTCGAGTTGGTAGACTCAGCTACATACTCACCAGCAATTCTCTGCATCGCTTGGGACAGGATATCCTTAGCAAGCTTATCTGAACGTTCCTTGACTTCTTGCTCCGCCTCACGAATGCGGCTAGCAATTTCCTTGGTCAAGTCTTCTTCTGTTTGAGCTAAGATAATATCTTTTGCCTCTGACTGTGTCAGACTTCCGACACGCTCTAGTTCAGCTTGCTTTTTGCTTTTTCAATTTCCTCTAGTTGCTCTTCACGTGCATCAAGGTTTTTTTGCTCTATCAGAAATACTTTGTTCTTTTTGTTCAAGTGTTTTTTCTTTGTTCGTCAAATTATCGTCTTTACGGTCAAGGCTCGTAGCTCTCTCCGTCAAACGACTTTCGATTTGCTTGAGTTCTTGACGCTCCGACTTAAATTCAGCGTCCACTTCTTCGCGGTATTTTCTGGCTTCCTCTTTAGCCTCCAATAGTGCTTCTTTTTTAAGGGATTTGCTTTCGCTCTTGGCTTCATTTAGTAATAAATCCGCTTCGCGCTCAGCTTGTCCTCGTAAATTAGTTGCTTCTTGTTCAGCATTTAAAAGCATCAACTCTGCAGCCTCTTGTGATGATTTCATCTTGACTGAGATGCTGACATATCCAATGACTAAACCAATGATGACGGCAAAAACAACTATAACAATTGTCATAATTTCCATGTTTTTACCTCAATTTATTTGTTTATCTGAATGACATGCATTCTTATACATTTTACCACAAAAAAATATTTTTTTAACAAAACCTTAAATGGAAGTTGTTTTAGTTATTTTTTTAGGAGCAATATCTTCATTTTCCTTAGTAAAATAAGCTTCTTAAACCTAACTATTTTTTTAAAAGAAATTTTTTTGCAAAAAAACTAAAAAAAAAGCCTACCTTTCAGTAGACTTAGTTTGTTTCGATTCTGATTGGCACTCTGCCAAAATTTTTGTTCTGCGATACTCGGGTATCCCAGTTGATAGATTTGGTCTGCCTTTTTGGGTTATGGCATCCCAGGGTTCTTTGCCGATTCGACTGACGAGATTGACCTGCTCCTTGAGAGCTTTAAGGTGTTGTCTGCCTTTTTCGGTAAAACCAAGGACGTGAATACCTTCTGGCAAGTCACTTTCTCTAGCCTGCACCAAGATATAGGTCAAGAGGCGTCGCACACGCGCCTTGGTGTAGCGTTTGGTAGCCACTAACTCAACCAATTCCTCAATAGATTTTGCTATTTTGATGGCTTCCTTAATACGCACAGCCATCTCTTGATTGACCTGATAAATAGTACTTAAATCTGGATTTGACAAGATTTGATAGCGTAAAAGTGAAAAATAATCTTTCCAGCTCACCTTACTAGCATTTTCAAAGAGATTAACAGAAGGCATAAAGCGTTCTAAGAAACCTTGATCTGTTTGGTGCTGACGGATAGCTGTCGCCGAAGCAAAATCCACATCCTTGTCCACAGAATGATAGCCTGCCCCCTGACGCTTGATTGGATGAAGTTTGATATCTCTTCCAGCAACTGCCTTGGCATAGGCAAGAGCTAAGACATGATTGGGCGTATCACCCGAAAAATCAAGACCTGCAAATTCCTTCCACATGGCTTGAGTTTTCTGAGGATAGGAGAGTGAGTCAGGTAGATTTTCTACAAATTTCTCCATCTCTTGACCACACTCTGCATATAAGTTAGCAATTTTTTGGTAATCTAGTACTTCCTCTGTCCCAAAGGAAAGGGTATCTATGCCCAAACGAGCCAAGAGTTCAACAGCACCTTGACCGAAAAAATCTGCTGCTTGAACACTGACTAAAAAGGGCAATTCTACAACTAAGTCCGCTCCATTCTCTAGTGCCATTTGAGCCCGTGTCCACTTGTCAACGATAGCCGGCTCGCCTCTCTGCATGAAATTCCCAGACATGGCCACAATTTTCAACCCTTTAGCCTGATTCAACAGGTATTTGTGGCCATTATGAAAAGGATTGAACTCTGCGATAATACCTGTAATGGTCATGGTAATCTCCTACTTCTGCGCGACAAAAAACCAACGAGTACTGGTCTCTGTAGGCTCCTTATCCTCAAAGTCAGCATAAAGCTTGAAGGACTTAAAACCAGCCTGTTCCAACAAAATATCATAGGTCAAAACCTCGTATGTACGCTCCTCATGCACTTCATCGTGACGACTAAAGGAACCATCCGCTTCCTTGATAAAAAAGGTCAACTCATGCACGATAGAATGTGGTGCTGCATCCTCGTAGGTATCCCAGAGCATGGCAAAGTCTTCTGCATTTTCATGATAGGAATAGCCAGGAAAGACCTCATCTGTCTGGTAAGTCGAATGCACATCAAAGATAAAGACCCCGTCCTCATTGAGAGCATTATAGACTTCTTTAAAGATATCCCCTACTTCCACCTCATCCTGCATGTAACAGATTGAGTCCGAGTAACACGTGACAAAGTCGTATTGACCTGCCTTGGACAAGTCCAACATATTGCCTTCCATAAAACCAATCTTTTGCTTGGCTGAAGCAGCTCTCTTCTCAGCAATCTTCAACATATCTGCACTCAAATCAAGCCCAGTTACATCAAAACCAGCCTGAGAAAATCGCACAGACTGGATGCCTGTCCCACAAGCCAGCTCCAAGAGTTTCTTTCTCTCCTTAGTCTTGGGCAAATGCCGGAGGGAAAAATCCGTCCATTTGTCGTATAAACTATCATCCATGACTGCATCGTAAACAGCCGCAAAAGTCTCGTATGTTGCCATAAAACATGATACCAAGTCCGCCCATAATTCGATAGAAAATTAGGAGCCTGACGATGGAGCCGAGCTCCAAGGAAGGCTGTCTATTTTCCGAGAATTACAGGACGGGTTCAAATCCTTTCTAACAATTTTCTTCTAACATAAGCAAATAAAACTCAGTTGACTACAACTGAGTTCAATTGAAGACAAAGTCTTTTTAAGACTTTCCTTGGGTGATTTCGGACGTCTGCGACCTTATTCGAAGTTCCAAGACTTAGTTTTGAGCCCTTCGTTTTTCATCTCTATACTCAGGCTAAAACAGTTCCCCGAACTGTTTTACTCTCAAAACTCCCGACTTCTTGAAACATTATCGTTTCAAGAACTTTTATCACAACGGAAAGTCTCGGTAATTTCTCACTTCTCACTCAGAAAACAAGAATAATCTCAATACATTGTCGAATTTCAAAGCAATTTCCATTCGAAGTTCAAGTCATCTTCTACGCCAATGTTTCAGATAAATCTACTGAATTCGCCTCATGCCATAGTTTTTCTAAGTTATAGTGGGCACGCATTTCTTCTGAGAAGATATGCACAACGACTCCACCAAGGTCTAGCAAGACCCAGCCTCCAGCTGCGTCGCCTTCTACATGGCTACCTTTAAAGCCTGCTTGGGCTACTTTTTCACGGATATTATCAGCGATAGCATCCAACTGACGGCTATTCATTGAGCTCGTGATAACAAAGTAATCTGTCACACTGGTCAATTCTTGTACATCGAGTGCGAGGATATCCTCCGCACGTTTCTCATCAGCCGCTTTCACGACTAGTTCTAGTAATTCTTTTTCGTTCATTTAGGCCTCTTTCAAATAGTGCACAAAGGCGTTATAGGTTTCAAGGGTTTGGGGATAGATAGGCAATCCCTGGCGAGCCAAATGTTCCACAGTGCGAGCTGTTTCATAGGCTACTGCCTTATTGAGTGACAAACTTGCAATCTCACGCGCCTGGTCCACCCCTGGAAAGGCACGATTATGCTCGATGTAGTCTGCGACGTAGATAACCTTATCAAGGTCCGTCATCTGATCAGCTCCAACTGTATGGATTTCAATAGCTCGTAGGATTTCAGAATCTTTCAAATCCAAATCTTCCTGAATCTTGTAGATACCGACCATTCCATGCCAGACATTATTGACCCCAGTTTTTAAGATCAGAGTCAAGTTGATAACGATCTATCAAGTCTAAAAATTCTTGATCTGATAGCTTTTTAGCATAGTCATGAAGGAGACCTGCCAAACCAGCTTTCTCAACATCCACACCAAAGCACTGAGCCAATTCTATGGCTGCACGCTCTACACCCAGACAATGGGTTAGACGTTTTTCAGGTAGGAGCTCTGCCATTTTTTCCAACAATTCTTCACGCGAACAGTTGATATAGTCTTGGTATGCCATCAGTAAAGCCCTTCTTTCTCAATATAGTCTAGCACTGGTTTTGGCAAGAGAAAGTTAGGTGTGCGACCTTGGGCGATGAAATCACGTACCATACTGGATGAAATATCCATGAGAGGCACATCCACCCAGATGACTGGATAAGAAGTCCCAGCCTTGTATCGTGGTCGCTGAACTCCTACAAACTGAACGAGGTCAACCAGCTCATCAATTCGGTACCACTTAGGCAGATAGTCCACCATATCGGCACCGATAATGAAATAGTAATCTGTATCTGGATTCTTCTCTGTCAGAATCTTCATGGTGTCGTAGGTGTAGGAAATCCCCTTACGCTCTAGCTCAATAGTCTCAATAGCTAAACCTTCGATTCCGTCAATTGCCAATTCAAGCATCTTGAGGCGGTGGTGTTCAGAAATGGTTTCTTTTTTGTCTACGTGAGGTGGTTGGTATTCAGGCATAAGCAGAACTTGATCCAATCCCAACTGTTGGCGCACTTGGTCTGCGACGATAAGGTGGGCATTGTGAACAGGGTTAAAATTTCCCCCTAAGATTCCAACTTGCTTACGTTTTTTATCCTTGATTTCTGGCTCTAACTCCACTTTTGTAAAGGGAGTTAATAATTCGATTGCCATAGGCTAATCTCCTTTAATCTTCTGTAAAAACAGTTTTGGGAGTATATGCTTAGATTTCTTTGACTCTTTTAGAAATCTTACGATTTTCTTTCTTGCTTGATTGCTTATACAAAATCAAGATACGACCGATCTTTTTTTGGACTGTATCCACACCGATTTCTTCTTCCAAGATTTCAGCTACTTCGTGGATGTTTTCATCTGTGTTTTGCAAGAGAGTAACCTTGATCAATTCGCGGGCATCAAGTGCCTGACGAACGCTGGTTTTGATTTGGTCGTTGAGTCCATTTTTCCCGATTTGGATGATGGGTTTGAGGGTGTGTGCCTGGCTGTTGAGGAAGGCACGTTGTTTTGATGTTAATGACATAATTCATTTTAAAAGAGTTTCTTTTTATACTTTTCTAAAGTGGTGACGGACGTCAGCAAAGTCCTCTGGACTTTCATGACTAAAATTTGAGCCTAAGGTCTCAAATTTTCCGCAGTTGGTACAATCACTTGTACCAACTAACACCACGGCAAAAAGTATCTTCTAGGGGCTCGCAGTGCTCGCCTTTATAAAGACAACCCTTTCCTTTCTGTGTTTAAATAATTGCTTTTCGTGTGACGACTGCGACGCCTTCTGGTGCCCAGACGGCTACTTTGGCAGTTCCTGTTACACGGATCCAGCCTAGTCCTGAGATAACGAGGTCTGTCTTATCCTTGATAGTAAAGACATGTTGGACCAGTTTTGGAAAATCTTCTTTTTCCTTGCTATTTGGTGGTGTAAGGAGGGTTCCAAGGTGCTTGTCGTAAAAGGCACTAGCTCCTTCAAGCTTGGTACGATGAAGTTTGAGTTCATTGTCAAAGAAAGCTGTAAAGCCTTGCTTTTCTCCTGCAATGAAATCAAAGCGTCCCAAACCACCCTAAAAAGAGAGTTTGCTCAGGATTGAGCTGGTAGGTTTTAGGTTTGATTTCCTTTTTAGGACTGACATACTTGAGATTTTTAGCCGTCAAGTAGTGGGCCATCTGATGACGATGGATAATTCCCGGTGTATCATAGATATAAGAACCATCATCGAGCGGAATTTCAATCTTATCTAAGGTTGTCCCTGGGAAACGTGAGGTTGTGATGACGTTCTGGTCACCCGTAATTTCCTGGATAATAGCATTGATAAGAGTTGATTTCCCAACATTGGTAACCCCAACTACATAGACGTCACGACCCTTACGATAGTGCTCAATTTTATCAATGACTTCCTTGATAGCATGCTTGTTTTGGGCTGAAGTCAGAACGACATCAACAGGACGTAGACCTTCTTCATGGGCACGTTCCATAAGCCATTGACTAATCTTACCAGGCTTAACAGACTTAGGAAGGATGTCTTTTTTATTTCCAACCAAGAGCACATCATTACCTGATACAAAACGAGGCAAGCCTGGGATAACAGAGCCATTAAAGTCAAAGATATCAATAACATTGACCACCAAGGCATCACTGTCTCCCACCTCGTGCAAGAGTTTTAGGAAATCATCATCCGTCAGTTGCACATCTGTGATTTCATTGTAATGACGAAGACGAAAACAACGTTGGCAATAAACTTCACCAGTCTCCAAACCTTTTTCGAGTGCTGACTGAGGCGTAAACCCTAGACCAGTCTTATCTGTCGTCTGAATGGTTGCTCCACAGCCAATACAGAGAATTTCTTCCATAGTTAGATTCCTTTTTTATATGTGATAGGCCCGTACTTTTCAGTGATTTGTTTCATGACACGGCGCTCACGAGCGCGGTTAATCTTCGTTTTGATAGAGTCGTGCTGGACCAAGGGTTTGACCAAAAATCGAACGAATTCCCTGCACGGTGAGCTGCTCGAATATCCGTCATGAGCTGATCCCCAACCATGACCACTTCGTTTTTTCTCATAGTGGAAATTCCTTTCATGGCACGATCAATCCCGAAAGTAAAAGGGCTTCAAAGCCCAGTAAACATAGTCAATCCCAAATTTTTTTCAACTGCACGTTGAACTCGTTTTTTTAGAGTTGTTAGACACTACGATAATGCGAATACCAGCATCACGAAGGTCATGTAACCACTGCTTCATCTCTGGAGTCCCATCAGGGTTATTCCAAGCAATCAGAGTGTTGTCCAAATCCACCAAAACAGCTTTGATCCCTTGGTTTTTCAGGCTTTGGACTGTCAAATCATAAACTGCTTCTACAGCAAAGTCTGGCATGTAGTTTTTCAATCACCATTTTGGCTCCTTTTTCTTTTTATTTTCTAGTAATTTTTCTTCAGCCATTGAGATAAGGCCGCCCATAAAATCAAGCTAGTCATTAAGATATAAATCCAAGCATTTGGCTCTTCTGTAAATGGTAGAGGAACATTCATTCCGAAGAAACCTGTAATAACCGCAAGTACTGCTAGTAAGACGGAGATAATAGTCAAAATTGTCAAACTATCATTCAGGTTATTGTTTAGGATGTTGTTGTAAGAAGCTGAGAGTTGTTGCAAGACTTGAGAAATCAAGTCTGTCATAGACACCAACTGATGGGCTTCAATCATCGCATCATCAAACTGCTCTCGTTCGACATCATTAAATCTCCGATAAAGAGCATGGCCCTGGATATGTTCCAAGAGGAGTCGATTTTGTTTTGCTGCTGCTGTCAAGTAAACCATACCAGTCTCCAAGTCAGAGAGGGCGAAGAGATTTTTTTCTTTGTTGTAGTCTTGACGTAGCAAGGCACTACTTCGTCCTTACTCTTTATCCATCTCTTCAATGACAGGATAATAAGCGTTACTGATAATCTCTAAACCAGCAAAAGAGAAACTTTGTAAATTGAAAAGTACTTTCATGGCTATCCAGATAAGCTAACATCTGATCAATGACATAAGCATTCTTATGGTTGCTGATGGTAATCATTCGTTTGTTTTTCAACGATAAAGGTCATGGGAATCGCTTCATAGTATTCCTTGTCTTTTTCTAGGTCAAGAACATTATAGATAAAGGTCACAGTCCCATTCTCACGGTTATAATCCATATGGGCTCGTTTCATTTTCTATCCAGAGCATATTCGATGGTTTCCTTATCCAAATCCATAGATTTCAGATAAATCTTCAAGATTTTTAATTTTTTCGATATCAAGATTTATCCAGACACAACCATTTCCTAATTGTTTATCTAAAACCATCATTTCTCCTCTGTCAAACTCCCTCTATTGTACCATAAATCAAGTAAAATTTCAGTTCAACTCGTCTCTTGAAAAATTGCTAACCACGGTAATATTACGGTTGGGAACAAAGTGGAGAGCCTGGTCTTCACCTCTTAGTTGAGTGGTTCGAATTCCGACACTAACTACTTTTCCCGATACAGTAATGGGACCATTTGTCAAAACAACTTCATCCCCTACATCCAACTGGCGTTCAAAGAGGATAAAGAAGCCATTAATAACATCCGACAAAAAACCTTGGGCTCCCATACCAATTGCAACCCCGGCAATCCCAGCACCAGCTAGTAAACTGGATACAGGTAGTCCTAGGATAGACAAAAATGCAGTAAACTAAAAAGAAATAAAGGGTGTAATTAAAAATATTTTTCTAATAAACGCGAGATTGTCTTTTTGTCGTCCTGCATCACGATTTGAATACTTAAGTGAAGGCTTCACAATTCTCTTGACAGCTGCATGGAGAAGCTGTTTAGCTATGTAAAAATAGCACAAATAAAATTAAAAGAGAAATCACTTTCGTTAAAAGATTCTCAAATACCGTTGTTAAATCTAGCTTATTAAAAATAACTTTTTAAAAAAATTCTTGCATGTAAAACTCCTTTCTAATTATTATACCACAAAACGATAGTCTGAATCAGTCTGGTAAATATTCATGTCTATCAAACTATCATAGATTCACTTGATTTCAAAACATATTTATACTATAATCAAACCACTACATGGAGAACAAATTATTTTCTCAATAACTCTCTTGGAATAGACCTTTCTACCTCATCTACTACTAAAACTTTAAAGCATTTATCTCAAGGAAGTATTCTATGTCTATCACTCAACGTACTTTTAAAACTAGTCCTAGCAACTTGTTTTGCTTGTTTACTAGCCTACTTTTTTGATTTGTCATCAGCTGTATCAGCTGGTATCATTGCTATTTTGAGTCTTTCTGATACTCGAAGAAGCACGATCAAGCTAGCCCGCAATCGTCTTTTTTCAACCTTGCTTGCTCTGACAATCGGTGTTATTGCCTTTCAACTGACTGGTTATCATATCTGGAGCTTTGGACTCTACTTAGCAATCTATGTTCCCCTAGCCTATAAACTCGGGTTGGGAAATTGGAATTACTCCAAGTAGCGTTCTGGTTAGCCATCTATTAATCCAACAATCAACAGCACCAGCACTTTTACTGAATGAGCTCTTACTCTTCCTAATCGGTACTGGCTTTGCACTTCTGGTCAATCTCTATATGCCTTCACGTGAAAAAGAAATTCAACATTATCATACTCTTGTTGAAGAAAAACTCAGAGATGTTCTTCTACGGCTTTCTTACTATCTGAAAAGAGGAGATGGCCGTAATCAGGCTCAACTTGTAAATGAACTTGATCAACTACTTGAGGATGCTCTTAAGTTAGTTTACCTCGATCACTCTGACCATCTCTTTTCACCAGACAGATTATCATATCCACTACTTTGAGATGCGACAAAGACAAACGCGTATCTTAAGAAATATGGCTCAACAGATTAACACATGCCAACTAGCCGCTAGTGAGAGTTTGATTGTTGCTCAGCTCTTTTCAAAAACAGCTAGCCAACTGAGTCAAACAAATCCAGCCTACAACTTATTGAATGATATTGAGAGCTACCTAGAGGTGTTTCGCAATCGCTCTCTCCCTAAAACTAGAGAAGAGTTTGAGACACGGGCTACGCTATCTACAACTCTTTTCGTGAATTAGAACATTTTATCCAGATAAAAAGTAGATTTCTACAACCGTTATTCTGACAAAAATAGTGACAAATAAAAACTTCTATCGGCAACTCAGTTGCTAATAGAAGTTTTTTTCTTATGAATAGATTTAATTTTCGCGCTTCTTTTCGAATCGACATGAGACTGATATCTCTCAAACTAAAAGTAAGTAAGAGCCAGCATTCCCAATGTAATAAAAGATTTCTGCTGGAAGTTGGAAAAATCTGCAGGGCAGACAAGAGCAACAAGATTACGAGGGCAACAAGTCCAAAGACTAATATTACAACGTTGACTGTTCCCTTAATACTTTGAGGGGTCGCAAAGATATAGAGTAAGAGTAATAAAATCCCTATGATTAGATAGACCATCTTTATCTCTTTCTAGCTCTTATTCAGCTGATTTTTTCTTTTTGTTTGCTTTTTCACGCTCTGCCTTGTTGAGGATTTGCTTACGCAAACGGATAGATTCAGGCGTTACTTCCATGTACTCATCGTCGTTCAAGAACTCAAGTGATTCTTCAAGAGTCAAGATACGAGGAGTCTTGATAACCGCTGTTTGGTCCTTAGTAGCGGAACGAACGTTAGTCATTTGTTTGCTTTCGTGATATTAACAGTCAAGTCATTTTCACGAGAGTTTTCACCGATGATCATTCCTTCGTAAACCTCAGTACCTGGGTTAACAAAGATAGTACCACGTTCTTCGATAGACATGATAGAGTAAGTTGTAGCCTTACCAGCATCAATCGAAACAAGGGCTCCACGGTGACGTCCACCAATTTCCCCTGGAATCAATGGCAAGTATTGATCGAAGGTATGGTTCATGATCCCGTAACCACGAGTCATTGACAAGAACTCAGTTGAGTATCCAATCAAACCACGCGCAGGAACTAGGAAGACCAAACGAGTTTGACCATTACCTGTTGCAAATCATATCCAACATTTCACCCTTACGTTCAGAAAGGCTTTGGATAACAGATCCTTGGTATTCTTCTGGTGTGTCGATTTGCACGCGCTCAAATGGCTCACACTTCACACCATCGATTTCTTTGACGATAACTTCTGGACGAGATACTTGAAGCTCATAACCTTCACGACGCATAGTCTCGATGAGGATTGACAAGTGCAATTCCCCACGTCCTGAAACTGTCCACTTTATCTGGTGAGTCTGTTGGATCTACACGAAGAGATACGTCTGTTTGCAATTCTGCTTGAAGACGCTCTTCAACCTTACGAGAAGTCACCCATTTACCTTCACGACCAGCAAATGGTGAGTTGTTAACCAAGAAGGTCATTTGAAGAGTAGGTTCGTCGATGTGAAGAACTGGAAGAGCTTCAACTGCATCTGTTGGAGTGATTGTTTCAACGAAGATGTCTTCCATACCTGATACGGCAATCAAGTCACCAGCCTTAGCTTCTTGGATTTCACGACGTTCCAAACCAAAGAAACCAAAGAGTTTTGTAACACGGAAGTTCTTGGTTGTACCATCAAGTTTAGAAAGAGTAACTTGGTCTCCGACCTTAACAGTACCACGGAAGACACGTCCGATACCGATACGACCAACGAAAGTCATTGTAGTCAAGAAGAGACACTTGGAATTGAAGTGGCTCATCTGAGTTATCGATTGGAGCTGGAATGTGGTCAATAATGGTATCAAAGATTGGCGCCATAGTCTTTTCTTGGTCGGCTGGATCATCTGACAATGAAGATGTTCCGTTGATTGCTGAAGCATAGACTACTGGGAAGTCAAGCTGATCATCATCTGCACCAAGTTCGATGAAAAGTTCCAAAACTTCATCTACTACTTCTGCTGGACGAGCTGATGGCTTATCGATTTTATTAACTAACAACGATTGGGACAAGATCTTGCTCCAAAGGCTTTTTTTCAAATACGAAAACGAGTTTGAGGCATTGTTCCTTCGTAAGCATCCACGACCAAAGACAACACCGTCAACCATTTTTCATGATCCGCTCAACTTCTCCACCGAAGTCCGCGTGTCCTGGTGTATCCATGATGTTGATACGAGTTCCGTTGTAGGCAACGGCTGTATTTTTCGCAAGGATGGTAATTCCACGCTCTTTTTCAATATCGTTTGAATCCATTGCACGCTCAGCTAATTCTGTACGCGCATCAAGAGTTTCAGATTGTTTTAATAATTCGTCAACGAGGGTTGTTTTTACCGTGGTCGACGTGGGCGATAATCGCGATATTACGGATATCTTCTCTTAATTTTTGTCATGATTTTCCTCTGTTATATTCAAAAATTTATTTTCTAACTGAACGATTATACCACAATTTTAAGCAAATGACTTAACTCAAGTAAGTGTAAATGTTTTCAAAAGAAAATTCATGACTTATCTTTTCTTTTCAAAAATCCCGACTTGTGATAAGATAGGCTGGTATGCGTTTAGATAATTTATTAGCCCAGGAAAAAATCAGTCGAAAAGCCATGAAACAGGCTCTCCTCAAAAAAGAAATCTTAGTAGATGGAGTCCCTGCTACATCCCTTGCACAGAATGTTGATACGGGATTACAAGAATTAATTTTTCAGGGTAGAAAAATCCAAGGATATGAGCACACCTATCTCATGCTTCACAAACCAAATGGTGTCGTGACAGCAAGCAAGGACAAGAAGCTCCCAACGGTTATGGACTTACTACCTCAACATCTCCAGTCGGATCAGCTCTACGCTATCGGTCGATTGGATCGAGATACGACAGGGACTGCTCCTCCCTAACAGATAATGGCCCTCTAGGTTTTCAACTCCTTCATCCCTCAATATCATGTCGATAAAACTTATCAAGTTGAGGTGAACGGCTTGCTCACACCAGATCACATCCAGCAGTTCAAAAATGGGATTGTCTTTCTTGATGGAACTGTCTGTAAACCTGCTCAGCTTGAGATTCTATCTTCAAGTCCCTAGTCTCAGCAGAGCCACCATCACCATCTCTGAAGGGAAAATTTCATCAGGTCAAGAAAAATGTTTCTCTCAGTTGGTGTCAAGGTCACTGCCCTCAAACGAGTTCAGTTCGGAGATTTTTCTATTAGATCCTGACCTAGCAGAAGGTCAATACCGACCCTTGAATCAGAGGGAATTGAAAATCATTAAAAACTACTTTAGAGAAAAGTGGATAAAATAAAAAGCTTTTAAAACTAAAGCTTTTTGTTTTAATGAATCTCAAAGTTGTGAGATAAGTACGATACAGATAAGTGCAGAAATCACAATCCCTAACACAATCCCTAAAATAGAGAGAATTTTTTCTGACTTATAGTCTAGTCCAGACTCTTTTTGATGTGAATTAGCCAAGACCAAACCAAAAATACCAAAAATAATACTTAACACTGGAAATCCAAAGGCAAATATGATAGACAGGATACTCAAAACAAGTGAAGCTTTTTTCTTTTCTTGCATGCTCTAAAATCTCCTTAAACTTATTATGCATTCATTATACCATACAAACCGGCTTAATCTATTAGGTAACAAGTTTTAGAACTATGAAAACCTGTCCCTGAACCAAAAAAAATTAAAAATGATTAAAAACCACTTAACGAAAAGTGGATAAAACAAAAAAAGCTTTTAAACATAAAAGCTTTTTGTTTTTGATTAACCAAAAATCATTACGAGGGCTGCAATCCAGTTAAGTACAGAAATGACAAGCCCTACGATATTGAGAATTTTTTTCTGTTTTTATACACTAGTCCAGATTGTTTTTTTCGATGCGAATTAGCCAAGACAAGACCAATGATACCCAAAAACAAGACCCTACGATTGGAGATAACAAACCAAGGACGATAGATAGGATACCTAAAACAAGTGATGCTTTTTTTCTTTTCTTGCATAATAAAAAAACTCCTTAAATTTAATACAAATTAATTATATCATAAAAAGCTAAAGACTTTATACTAAACATATTGACAACTTTATTTTACATTGTTAGCTAGTCTTAACCTTGCCTGTCCAAGAATCCAATCCGTAAGAAAGGATATAAATTTCTGAGAAACCTTGTTTTTTCAAGAAAAGTGCTGCATTGGTTACACGTTGCGCACGTTGGTTTTCATATAGAAGGACAGGTTTATCCTTGCGAAGAGCTGCAAGACTTGTCTTCAATTGATTTGAAGGAATATTACGAGCTCCGAGGATATGTTTTCTGTGGAAGTCAGCTGGCTCACGCAAGTCAATTAGCTGACCTGTACGAATCAAAGATTCAAACTCTGCATTGTCTACAATTTTTGCTGCACGGCGAATACGAAGATAGTTGTATCCCATCCATGCCAACATCGCCACTACAAGTCCCCATAATACCCAAGTTACCATAATATCTAATCTCCATTTTTTTCTAAATAGTCTAATTCTAGTTTGTGCTCTCTGCGAAGAACAGCCTCCGCTTCTAGATAATCCAGCTTATCCATCAAACCAGCATCATAGATTCGAGATAGTTCAATCTTCATTAATTCAATGTCATAAAGACGTTTGCCCATATAGACAAGAATGCCGAACTGTTTGAGAAATTGTTGCACATCGTAGAGTGTTTTCATAGCTTTCATTTTAGCAAATAATCAGATTTTTTTCAATAGTTCCCAGGGAAGACTTCCTTTTTACTGCTTACTAATTTTCTTAATACTCTGATAGAGAAGATACCCAACAATCATTCCAACAAAATTCTGCAACAAATTGTGAGGAATATCTGTCAGAGCTACACCCCAACCTTTCATCCAAGAAGTCGCACATGCATATCCAGCTACCATGAGAAAAGTTGCTAAAACTAATCCAAGCCACTTCCATTTTCCTTTAAAACCTGCAAAGTAACCCTGCAAACCATGGAAAAGCAAGCTGAAGAACATCCAATGAGGATAGCCTGAGATCAGGTCAATAATGAAACCTCCTAGACCTCCCACAATAGCTCCTTCTCGTTTTCCATAATAAAAAGCAGTGAAAAAGATACCAGCATCTAAAAGAGTTAAGATTCCTGTTTGGGTTGGGATTTTGACAATATAACCTAAAACTACCGATAGGGCAGTCAGTATTGATAATAGGGCGATTTTACTTGTTTTTGGTTTGCTTCATACTGTCTTACTCCATATTGATCTGCTTGTGCGATAGCACGGTAAACAAAGGCTTTGGAACTCTCAACTGCTGGTAATAGCTCCTCTCCCTTGACTAACTGACTGGCAATGCTTGATGCAAAGGTACAACCAGCACCTGCATTTTGTCCTTCAATGACTGGATTCTCAAAAATGGTAAAATTCACTCCATCATAAAAGACATCCACAGCCTTATCCTGACTAAGGCGATTCCCACCCTTGATAATGACTGCTGGTGCACCCAAGTCATGTAACTTTCTGAGCTGCAGCCTTCATATCGTCCAAGGTTTCAATCTTTTGGCCTGCTAGCAATTCTGCCTCAGGTAGATTGGGTGTAATGACAGTCACATAAGGGAAAAAGCGAATCAACTCTTGACAGAGCTCGCTGACTGCAACGTCGTGCGTTTCCTTACAAACGAGAACTGGATCCAATACCACTGGAACTCCTGTGCGTTCCTTGATAAAGTTAAGAGCTTTCTCAGCAACACCAACAGTCGGTAAGAGACCAATCTTAATCCCTCCAAAGTCTACGCTCTTGAGGCTATCCAACTGTTGTTGGAAAATAGTCTCATCTGTTGGGAAGACCTCAAAACCATTTTCCGTCAAAGCAGTTAAACAAGTCATAGCTACAAAACCATGCAAACCATTCAAAGTATAGGTCGCAAGGTCAGCAGCTAGTCCACCACCACTAAAAATATCATTTCCTGAAAGTGCTAAAATACGATTATTCTTCATAACGAATCTCCTTCAAATACAAACCATTGGGTGCTGCAGTTGGGCCTGCCAACTGTCTGTCTTTTTTCTCCAAAATCAGGTCAATCTGCTCAATTGGCATACGATTGTTACCAATTTTTCAGCAAGGTCCCAACCATATTTCGAATCTGCTTATAGAGGAAGCCATTGCCAGAGAAAGTAAAGGTCAAAAATTGACCGGTCTCGTCAACCCTAAGACTGGCTTCCGTGATCGTTCTTACCTTGTCCTCCACACTGGTTCCGGCAGCAGTAAAACCGGTAAAATCATGGGTTCCTTCTAATTTCTTCACAGCCTTTTGCATGCGTTCCACATCTAGTGGATAGGGATAGTGGGTGGCATAATGACGTCTCATAGGATTTTTAGGACGCCCTCTATCCACGATAAACTCATAGGTCTTGCTATGCTTGGCATAACGGCAATGAAAATCATCAGCCACTATCTCAATCGAAATGACATCGATATCTTCAGGACTTTGAGTATCGAGAGCAAAGCGAAGCTTTTCCTCATCCATCTGATAGGGAAGATCAAAGTGGATAACCTGCCCTAGCGCATGAACACCACTATCCGTTCGCCCTGCACCATGGATGGTAATGGCCTGCCCTTTATTTAATTTGGTTAAAGTTTTTTCAATTTCCTCTTGGACACTACGCGCGTGTGGTTGCCGCTGAAAACCAGCAAAGGCGTAGCCATCATAGGAAATGATTGCTTTATATCTAGTCATGTATCTATTTTATCAAGAAAATTTCTCTGCAACAAGTTTGAAAACCAAAAATTGTACGGGTGCAGTTTTAGATATCAACTAGTCCTTACCTCGAATTTTCTCATTATATATTTTCGTACAGGTACTTCAACCATTTGAACGATTTCAAATCCTTCTTTTTGGTAAAGATTGTAAGCTGTTTGATTTGCCTCGTAGACATTTAGAGAAATAGTATCTATGTCTTCATTTTCAAAGGCCAAACTAACAAATTTCCTTAAAGCCTGGCTACCTAATCCCTGCCCCTGTTTCTGAGGATTGATAAAAAATCTCCCGATATGAAGATTCCTGTCTTCTAGCCTGATTTTCTGGATGACACCCTACAAACTCTTCTCCATCAAAAATGGAAAAAATTCCTTCCAGCTTTTGTAAGGATTGGACAATCAAGGGATAAGAAATTTTGGGTCCCATCCATTGCTTCTGAAAACTTTCTCCCAAAGCATTAGACCAGCGACAAATGAGTTGGGCATTTTCTATCTGAAGTCCTTTTTCAAAGTGAATTTTCATATTTGCTCCTAAAATTTCTCCTTTATCCAACTATTATACTCTTTCTCTTATTTTTTTCCGAATAAATAAGTATGATTCATCTTTACTTTTTTTCTTGTTGGAGCTATTATCGCTTCCTTTCTAGGTCTTGTCATTGACCGCTTTCCTGAGCAGTCTATTATCTTTCCTGCTAGTCACTGCGATTCTTGTCAGACTCGTTTGAGACCACTGGATTTGATTCCATTTCTCTCACAGGTATTCAATCGCTTTCGCTGTCGCTATTGCAAGTCAAGCTATCCTGTCTGGTATGCCTTCTTTGAGTTGTCTTTGGGACTGCTCTTTCTAGCTGAGTCTGTGGGATTTTCTAACTTTGAGTCAAATCATCTTGATAACTGCCGGCTTGACTTTGGGCATCTACGACTTTCGTCATCAGGAATATCCCTTGCTCGTCTGGCTGATTTTTCACTTATTCCTCATGTTTTTCTGTAGTTGGAATCTGGCCATGGCTTTCTTATTGATTCTTGGAATCATTGCTCATTTCATCGATATCCGCATAGGTGCAGGGGATTTTCTCTTTCTGGCCTCTTGTGCACTTATTTTTAGCCTAACCGAGATGCTGATTTTAATTCAATTTGCTTCCACAACTGGCATTCTAGCCTTTCTCCTACTAATGAAAAAGGAAAGACTACCTTTTGTGCCTTTCCTCTTGCTGGCTGCTTGTATGATTATTCTGGGTAAGCTACTGCTTCTCGGATAAAGTCAGCGATTTCTGCTACTTGTCCTTCATGTAGAGCCTTAACAATCTTGGAACCGACGATGACGCCGTCTGATACTGCATTAAATCGTTCTACATCATCCTGTGTGGATACACCAAATCCTGTCAAGACCGGAATATCTGCCACTTGATGCAGTTGAGCCAAGTGCTTGTCCAAGTCATCTCGGTAATTACCTGCTTTCCCTGTCACCCCGTTAATAGCAACAGCATAGACAAAACCTTCAGCCCCTTCAATGAGTTCTTTTTGACGCTCAATTCCTGTCGTCAAGCTGACAAGTGGAATCAAAGCAATGTCTGTACCTGCCAAAAAGGGCTCTACAAAAGTTAGCATGCTCATGAGGCAGATCTGGAATAATCAAACCTTTAACCGCTGTATCAGAAAGGTCTTTAACCAATTTCTCCACACCGTACTGAAAGAGGGGGTTAAAATAGGTCATGATAACAAGTGGAACTTCTGTTTCAATAGTCTTCAAAGTTTCAACCAAAGCCTGGGTAGAGGTTCCGCGAGCTAGACTGCGCAAGCCTGCTTCTTCGATAACTGGACCATCTGCAACTGGGTCTGAGAAAGGAACTCCCACTTCAATAGCAGACACACCCAAATCTTCTAAAAAGTGGATTGTTTCAGCAAGACCATCCAAACCTTTTTTATGGTCTCCAGCCATGATATAGGGAACGAAAATTCCTTTTCCAGTCGCTTTTATAGCGTTCAATTTTTCTGTTAAAGTCTTAGGCATGAGCTTCTCCCTTCTTTGCTGCATCTGCTTCCAAGCGGTCTTTGACTTGAACCACATCCTTGTCTCCCACGACCTGATAGAGCAGACAATCATAGACTTGTCTGGTCCAAGTTCTTTAGCCAATTTCACCGCAAAAGGCGATAGCGTGACTAGACTCCAAAGCTGGGATAATTCCTTCCACACGAGACAAGAGTTGGAATCCTTCCAAGGCTTCCTCATCTGTCACTGGTACATAGGTCGCACGCTTTGATATCGTGGTAATGAGAATGTTCTGGACCGATACCTGGGATAGTCCAAACCTGCTGAGATAGAGAAAGGCTTCTAAGATTTGACCATGAGCATCTTGGAGCACATCCATGAGAGAACCGTGAAGAACACCTGGGACGACCCTTGGTCAAGGTAGCTGCGTGATGCTCTGTATCCACACCAAGTCCTGCTGCTTCAGCTCCCATACATAGCTACAGACTCATCTTCCACAAATGGATGGAAGAGCCCGATAGCGTTAGAACCACCACCAACACAGGCTACTAGGGCATCTGGCAAATCCTGACCTGTTAAGTCACGGTACTGTTGTTTGGCTTCTCGACCGATAACACTTTGGAAGTCACGAACAATTTCTGGGAAAGGATGAGGGCCCCAAGGCAGAACCAAGGATATAGTGGGTATCATCGATATTTGCCACCCATGAACGAAGGGCTGCATTGACCGCATCCTTGAGCACGCGCGAACCATCTGTCACAGCCTCTACCTTGGCTCCTAAAAGCTCCATACGGAAAGACATTGAGGGCTTGGCGTTTGACATCTTCCTCACCCATGTAGATGGTACATTCCATGTTAAAGAGGGCTGCAGCTGTTGCAGTTGCCACACCATGCTGACCAGCACCTGTTTCAGCGATAATTTTCTTTTTGCCCATGCGTTTAGCGAGAAGAACTTGTCCCAAGGCATTGTTAATCTTGTGGGCACCTGTATGGTTGAGGTCTTCACGTTTAAGGTAAATCTTGGCTCCGCCGATATGCTGGGTCAAGTTTTTTGCGTAGTAAAGAGGAGTTTCGCGACCTACATACTGGCGCAAAAGTTGGTTTAACTCCTCTTGGAAACTTGGGTCTGCCTGACTTTCACGATAAGCCTCTTCCAATTCCAATACTGCTGTCATCAATGTTTCTGGGACAAAACGTCCACCGAATTTCCCGTAAAATCCATCTTTATTTGGTTCTTGATATGCCATTCTTTACCCTCTCTATAAATCTTCTAATCTTTTCATGATCTTTTTGTCCGTCTGTTTCTACTCCGCTTGATACATCTACTGCAAAGGGAGAGAAATGCTGAATTGCTCTTGCTACATTGTCTTCGTTAAGCCCACCTGCGATGAAGAAAGGCTGGGCTAGTTTTGTCGTATCCAGTTGCCCCCAGTCAAATGTCTGGCCACTCCCAGCGACAGGTGCATCAAAGAGTAGATAATCTGCCTGAGAATTGGGTACATGTCCATCCCTATCTACTTGAACAGCCTGAATGCTGCCACAAGGTAAATTTTCAAATAGTTTATCTACTACCTGACCGTGAACTTGTACAAAGTCCAAACCAACTTTGTCTACCGCTTCTAACAGTTCTGCCCGACTGGGTGAAACAAATACTCCAACCTTTTGAATATGGCTAGGAATAAACTTAGCCAGCTCTGCTGCTTGTTCCAAGGTCACCTGTCTTTTGCTAGGAGCAAAGACAAAACCAATGTAGTCTGCTCCAGCCGACACAGCTGTTTTTACGGCTTCTTTGGTCGATAGTCCACAAATCTTAACCTTTGTCAATCTGCAACTCCTTGATTCTCTGGGCTACATCTTCTGCTTGCATGAGGGCTGTTCCTACTAAAATTCCGTTAAAGTATGGTGCTACTCGTTTTGCATCCTCCTCTGTAAAAATAGCAGATTCGGAAATGTAGAAGCAATCATCCTTGAAAGTGTTTGGCCAAGTCTACACTGGTCTGCAAGTCAACTTCAAAGGTTGTTAAATTGCGATTGTTGACACCAATAATTTGAGCTCCAAGTCTATGAGCCACTTCCAGTTCAGCAAGATTATGAGTTTCCACCAAAACTTCTAGACCCAAGATCTGTCGCGTAGTCGTAAAGCTCCTTGAGTCGTTTTTCAGATAAGGCCGCTACGATGAGCAAGATGACGGTCGCACCTGCATTGCGAGCACGGATGATTTGCTTTTCATCGATGATAAAATCCTTATTCAGTGTCGGGATCTGTACCTGACTGGAAATCTCTCGCAGATAATCCAAATGACCTTTAAAGAAAACCTCATCTGTCAGAACAGAAATCATAACCGCGCCGTTAGCCTCGTAAGTCTGGGCCTGTTGTACGATATCCACATCAAGATTGATATCACCTAGACTTGGGCTTGCCTTTTTGACCTCAGCAATGATTTGCAAACGGTCTTGATGATTTTTCAAAATATTCACTCAATCGATAAGTTTGACGCAAGGGTTGAAGCTCCTCTCGCTCCATCTTTTCAACTTCACGCGCCTTTTGCTCTAGGATACGTGATAAAAATTCCTGACTCATCTTTGATACTCCTGTAATAGTCTGAGTTTTTCAAGGGCCTTACCACTGGCAATCACTTGACGTGCCAATTCAACTCCGTCCTTGATACTGTCTGCTTTACCATTGGCATAGAAATCCGAGACCTGCATTTAAGACTGTTGTTTCCAAGAATGGACTTGGTTCGTTATTAAGAACACTGACAAGGATGGCTGCATTCTCATGAGCATTTCCACCACGAATGTCCTCAATAGCAATGCGTTCCATTCCCAAATCTTCTGGAGTAAAGGTTGATAAAGTAATTTCACCATTTTCAAGAAGGGCAATGCTGGTAGTTCCATTCAAACCAGCCTCATCCAATCCTTCTGGACCAGCTACTACAATAGCACGTTTGCGACCCATGTTTTTCAAAACCTGAGCAGTACTTTCCAGAAGTTCAGGACGACTGATTCCTAGAAGCTGTGTTTCCAAAACCATTGGGTGAATGAGCGGACCTGTCAAATTCATGATGGTTGGAATTCCCAACTCCAAACGTGCTGGCATAATGTATTTCATAGCTGGGTGCATGTTTTTGGCAAAGAGAAAGACGATTCCTGTTTGGTCAAATACCTTACCCAATTGTGATGGTTTGAGGTCAATATTGATTCCCAAAGCTTGCAAGACATCTGCTGAACCCAGATTTAGAAGAAATAGAGCGATTACCATGTTTAGCCATATGGATTCCTCCACCTGCCAAGACAAAGGCTGCAGTTGTTGAAATGTTAAAGCTAAATGACTTATCTCCACCTGTACCACAGTTATCCATAGCATCTTGAATATTGGTTGGAATGTGTTGAGCATGTCCTCTCATGACTTGAGCGAGGGCTGTTCTTTCTTCAGGTGTTTCTCCCTTCATCTTGAGGGCTAAAAGGAGTGAAGCGATTTGTGCTTCTGTCACTCGCCCTGTCACGATGCGTTCGATCACATCTGTCATTTCAACACTTGATAGGTCTTCAAAGTTTCGCTAATTTTTTTCAATAATTTCTTTCATTTTGTGTTCCTCACTTTACAACTTTCTCGATAAAATTCTGAATAGAAGATAGGCCATCTGGCGTTCCAATACTTTCTGGATGATACTGCAAGCCATAAATCGGCAAGGTTTTTGTGTTGAATCCCCATAATAGCTTGGTCATCTGTCGAACGAGCTGTCACTTCAAACTCTTCTGGCATCTCTTCAATTAAAATACTGTGGTAACGCATGACTGGACGATTGTCCTCAATTCCTTGATAGAGAACTGATGGAGTCTCAAATCGGATTTGACTTTGTTTACCGTGCATAACTTTAGGAGCCAAGCCCAACTTACCACCAAAGACTTCTGCAATGGCTTGGTGCCCCAAACAAATCCCTAGAATAGGTTTCTTACCTGCAAAATCACGAATCATTTCTTCCATTTTCCCAGCATCAGCTGGCCAACCTGGACCAGGAGAAAAGACCAGTCCATCTGCCTTTTCAGCATGTTCATAAAGATGTGGATCATCATTTCTCAAAACCTGAACTTCTGCGAAATTCCCGATATATTGAGCCAGGTTATAGGTAAATGAATCATAATTGTCAATCAATAAAGATCATGGTCTTAGTTCTCCCATTCTAGTCATAGATTTAGCTTTGTTAATCGTTTCTTGGTATTCGTTCTGAGCGATGGAATCATAAACAATTCCTGCACCAGCCTGTACGTAGGCTGTTTTTATTTTTTTAAGAATCATGGTTCGAATAGCAATGGCGAAATCCATATCTCCAGTTGCTGATAAGTAACCGATAGCTCCCTGCATATACGCCTCGCTTCTCTGTTTCTAGTTCATAGATGCGTTTCATGGCCCGAATCTTTGGTGCTCCCTGATACTGTTCCTGCCGGAAGAGTCGCCTTCAAAGGCATCCATGGCAGTCAGTTCTGGTAATAAACGTCCTTTAACCACGCTGGTCAAATGCATGACATAGCGGAAAAAGTTCGACTTCCATATACTTGGTTACTTGGACACTTGCTGTTTCAGCAATTCTACCGATATCATTTCGTCCCAAAGTCCACCAACATTCGGTGTTCTGCCGTTTCCTTTTCATCAGAAAGTAGATCACTTTGCAAGTGCTGCATCTTCTTCGTCATTGGTACCTCTAGGGTCGCGTACCTGCAATTGGATTGGTTGTCACGATACCATTCTTTGACGGAAACCAAGCTCTCAGGACTGGCACCGATGATTTGATAATCTCCAAAATCATAAAAAGTAGAGGTAATTTGATGGATTTGGTCACTCGGAGATTTCTGTAGAAGTCAAAAGGATTTCCAGTTACTTCTGCTGAGAAAGCGTTGACTGAGCACACATTGGAACATATCTCCGTTTGCGAATCAAGTCACGAGCTGTTTCTACCATTTCTTCAAATTTCTGAGGTGCAATATGTGGTCTAAACTGAAGTGGAGAAACGTCCAAATCTTCAAATTCATTTGGAGCAGGGATTTTTCAACTCTTCTAAAACCTGATCTAAAGCCACTTCTAGTTCTTCATTACTACGTTCACTGTAGAGAGCATCCTCGATGATATGAATTTTTTTCTTTCTTATGGTCAAAAACTATATAACTCTCATAGACGAAGAAATGCATATCTGGCGTCCCAATCGTATCCTGAGGGAGCTGGCCAATCTCTTCATAGAGAGAAATCATATCGTAACCAACAAAAGCCAATGGCTCCACCACCAAAAGGTAGGTCTGAATGGTGCTGACTCTTATGAGTCACCTCATAGAGGAAATCCAAGGGATCACGATCAATCACCTGACCATTTTGATAAAGAACTCCATTTCTCAAACTTAATCTCAAAAACTGGGTTATAGGCCAAGATAGAAAAACGAGCATTTTCCTTTTCTCTTGGGATACTTTCAAGTATGACCTTGTGTTGTCCATTTCAAAGCGCATATAAGCCAAGATTGGTGATAAAAACATCTCCATGAATGATTCGTTCCATTGTAATTTCCCTTTCAGTTCTTCTTAAATCCCGTGTTGATTCTACTAAAAATCCCCACGCAAAATAACTTGCGTGAGGACGAAATTCGCGGTGCCACCTCAATTATAGGATTTCTCCTATCTCTCATTCCTGTCTCAGATAGTTCCTGTAACAGGTTGTGCGATAAAGGGCACCCCCTTGAGAATTATGTTTTCTTCTCTCATTTTCAGATGGACCCAATCTTACAGCTTTCTCTGCTTGTTTTCAGCAACCACAAGCTCTCTGTGAGAGAAATCTCTGTATATTTTCCATCTTTTATTTTTTAGCTTCAAGGTAGTCTGCAATGGCAGCTACGTCCTTGTCTCCACGACCAGAGACATTGATGATGATAATCTCATCTTTACTTAGTTTTGGTGCGCGTTTGACTGCTTCAGCGATAGCATGTGAGCTTTCAATCGCCGGGATGATTCCTTCTGTTTTGCTTAACAAAAGCAAAGCTTGGACAGCTTCTTCGTCTGTCGCTGCAACATACTCTACACGACCAGAGTCTTTAAAGAAGGCATGTTCTGGACCAACCCCTGGATAGTCCAAACCTGCTGAGATAGAGTAAACTGGCGCGAGCTCTCCATCTTCCTTAAAGACTGCATAGGTCTTCATTCCATCGACAATTCCGACACTACCCTTGGTCATAGTTGCTGCGTGCTTGTCTGTATCTAAACCGTGACCAGCAGCTTCTACCCCAACCAATTTTACTTCTTCATCAGCTACATACTGTGAAAAGGCACCGATGGCATTAGAACCACCACCCACACAGGCAATGACGTAGTCTGGTAGACGTCCTTCTTTTTCCAAGATTTGACGACGTGATTCTTCACTGATGACTTTTTGGAATTCATGAACAATCGTTGGATAAGGGTGAGGGCCTACAGCAGATCCTAAAACGTAGAAAGCTTCAAGGTCATTCATCCATGCTCCAAAGGCTGCATCAACCGCATCCTTCAGTGTACGAGTTCCCAGTTTCAACTGCGTGAACAGTTGCTCCCATCATCTCCATGCGGAAGACATTGAGACGTTGACGCTCCACATCTTCTGCCCCCATGTAGACATCACATGCCATACCAAATTTGGCTGCAGCTGCAGCTGTCGCAACACCGTGCTGGCCAGCTCCTGTCTCAGCAATGACACGCTTTTTACCCATGCGTTTTGCAAGAAGGATTTGTCCTAAAACGTTGTTGAGCTTGTGAGAACCAAGGTGGTTCAGATCTTCACGCTTGAGATATATCTTAGCTCCACCTAGGTGCTCTGTCAAACTTTCTGCAAAATAGAGCGGTGTTTCGCGACCTGAATAATCCTTCAAGTAATGGCGAAACTCAGCTAAAAACTCTGGATCATCCTTGTATTTTTCAAAAGTCACTTCCAATTCATCTAGTAAAACCTGAATTGGTTCTGGTACAAAACTACCACCAAATTGTCCAAAATATCCTTTAGTTGTCATAAAATTTTCCTCCTTCTGTATGAATCCGGCTTTTTGTTTGCTTTTAGTAGTAGGCAAGGAGCTGCAGATAGAACTCAAGTTCATCAAAGCGACTTAACGCCCTAATAAAAGATAAACAAACTGACGGATAGAAAAAGCCCACACACGGAATATATCTTCCATGTGAGGGCGTTTCGTAACGCGGTACCACCTCAATTGTAAAGAGAATATCCCTTTACATCTCTGCCTTGTCTAACAACAAGTTGCACTGTAAGGTGTGCCACCGAATTTTCATTGTTTCAAATTCATTTTTCAAAATCAGCCCAATTTCACTACTTTTCAACCACCTGTTCACAGTAACCACAGGCTCCCTGAAGATCAAAAATAATTACTTTTTCTGATTTGTTGAGTTAATTATATGTCATTGTTTTTCTTTGTCAACCGTTTTCATTCATTTTTTTACTAATAATTATTTTTGTGAAGAACCAAGAACTTTCTTCAGAAACTCTGACAAAAGTCTCAATGATATAATCTACTTCTTCATCCGTTAATTTTCGTGTGAAGTGGTAGTGTAATTTCGTTTACAAAGAAGGCATAAGCTCGTGGATAATCTGCCATATCAAAGCCAAGATTCTTATAGGCTGTCAAAAGCGGAAGTGGTTTGTAGTGGACGTTACTTGCGATTCCTGCCTTGGCCAATTCTTGAATGATTTGGTTACGCTCTTCGAGGCTTGCTCCTTCTACATGGGTGATGTAAAGGTGACGACAAGATTCAACGGTATCTGTCTCATGAGCCAATGGGTGAATCCGAGTTCCTGCAAATCCACGGTCATAGCGATCTACGATGTCTTTACGACGTTGTAGTAAAGCAGGATAACGATCCAGCTGAACCAGACCAAGCGAAGCCATGATATCTGTCATGTTGCACTTGTAGGCTGGTGTTACGATATCGTATTCCCATGAACCCTAGTTGCATCTTAGCAAGAGCATCTTTTGTTTGACCATGAAGGAGATAGGATTTGGAATTCCTTGTACATTTCTTCATCGTCAATCGCTGGATTGGCTTTCCAAGTCGCACTTCCTCCCTCAGCAGTTGTAAAGTTCTTGACTGCGTGGAAAGAGAATGATGTAAAGTCAGCGATTGAACCGGCTGGTTGTCCCTTGTAGGTTGAACCCAAAGCATGGGCACTATCAGAGACAATCACAATACGGTTAAAGGCCTTTTGCCACTTGCTAGCCGCTGTAAAGAGGTCACGTTTCTTTTCTACAACTTGGAACAAACGGTCATAGTCACAGATAATCCCTGCAAGTTCAACTGGGATGATAACTTTAGTCTTCTCAGTAATTGCTTGTTCAAGCTTATCATAGTCCATTTCAAAGGTATCATCTTGGATATCAACCATAACTGGTGTCGCACCTACGTGAGTGATAACGCTACATGATGCTGTATAGGTCATAGCTGGAACGATAACTTCGTCACCAGGCCCTACTTCAAGCACGCGCAAGATCAATTCAAGAGCTGCTGTTGCAGAGTTGAGGCAGACTGTCTTAGGGCGTTTGAGTATAGACGGACAGACGACGTTCTAGTTCTTTTGTCTTTGGACCTGTTGTAATCCATCCTGAACGGAGGGTATCAGCTACTTCAGCAATTTCAGCTTCGGTAATATCGGGTGGTGAAAATGGAATATTATACTTTGTCATTGATTTACTCCTTTTACTGTATTCACTCTTGTGACTACTTTATTTTAAAAACTTCAACTACAGTCTGGAACATGATCTTTGATATCTCCGAAGAAATTAAAATCACGTAGGTAGGCTAGGTTAAAGTGCATTTTCTCTGGAAGGACTCTTTCCACATAAGCCTGGTCAACTGTCATACCTTTTGCAGTCATTTGACTGATGATGGCATCCTCATCCTTATAGTTAATGCTGGCAAGCGATGTAATCCCCTGCAGGTAAGAGCAAGGTAGCCATCATTTCAGGGACTATACTGCTCTGTGTAGCGTGGTACTTCTGGGCGTGTTCCCTACAAAAGGACATCTCTCCTTTGAGGACATTGACCAATTGCGGCAATTCATCCAAACGAACACGTCGAATGAAATTTCCAACTTTTGTGATACGACTGTCATTTGCAGAAGTTACTAGACTTCCTTTTTTATCAGCATCCGTCACCATGGTCCGGAATTTCCAAATCTTGAAATGTCGGTTGTACTGGGTTACCCTGCACTTGCTTGTAAATAACTGGACCCTTGCTATCTAGCTTGATCCAGATGCTTAGAATCAGAAATAAAGGGGAGGTCAAGATTAACAAGACTACGGCTAGAAACAAATCTAGACAACGCTTGAAAAATCAGTGAGCCTTTTCTTCTAGACACAAGCTGGTAGTATGGTTTTACCTCGCTCAATTGCATTTCTTGAGGTAGTTCATCCCATTTCAGCATGCACATTCTCCTCTGTTTTTATATATAATCTTTATTAACATTCTACATTATACCACAAAATGAAAGAGTAGTGCAAGAAATCTATGTTTTTAAAGGAATTCTTCCCTTTAGGAAAAGAGCCCCTGCCTGCAAACTATACATCTTGTGATAGGTTCCACCCAATGCTAGGAGTTCCTCGTGGGTTCCACTTTCGATGATACGTCCCTTATCAAGAACATAGATACAATTAGCATCTTGAATGGTAGAAAGGCGATGGGCGATGGCAATGGTTGTCCGACCTTGTCTCATCTTAGCTAGGGAATTTTGGACCAGAGCTTCTGTTTCAGAGTCGATATTGGCTGTCGCTTCATCCAAAATCAGGATTTTAGGCTGACTGGCAACAGTTCTAGCAAAGGCAAGAAGCTGACGTTGACCAGTTGAAAAACTCGAACCACGCTCAGATACAGGAGCATCATAACCTAAAGGAAGATCTTGAATGAAGGAATCTGCATCGACAAATTCTGCTGCAGCCTTGACTTGGTCATCGCTGATATCTTGGTACATGGCGATATTGGACTTAATGGTCCCATGATAGAGGAAGGGGTCCTGTAGAACCAAACCGATGTTTTTTCTCAACTCCTCTTGACTATACTCTCGAATATCCACACCATCTAGGAGAACCCGACCTGACTGGAATTCATAAAAGCGCATGAGAACATTGATGATAGAAGATTTTCCCGATCCTGTATGTCCGACAAAGGCAATGGTTTCACCTTTATTGACGGTAAAGGAAATATCATCGAGAATTTGGTGTTTTCCATCATAAGAGAAGGACACATGCTCAAAGCGAATATTTCCTTCTTGAATCTTGGATTGGCCATTTTCTTGGACCGGTTCATAGTTGGACTCATCGATCAGTGCAAAAACACGACCTGCTGACACCATGGATGTCTGAAGAGTAGAAAAGTTCTGTGTTACCTCGATGAGAGGATCAAAGAGACGGTTGATGTACTGGATAAAGGCATACATAGTTCCTGCCGTTATTCCTAGATAAAGTCCGCGATAGCCAAAGTAGGCCATCAAAACCGCATAGCCCAACAGCTTCAACAAACTCATAGCTGGACGTAAAAAGAGAGAATCCAAGGCTACTGAACGGTTAGCGTAGACTAGGTGTTCCTGGTTTATCTCATCAAACTCTTCTTGCAGGCGTTTTTCTTGGTTAAAAGGCTTGAATAATACGAATTCCTTCGATATTTTTCTGCCAGCTTACTGTTAATATCTGACAGTAGACTTCTGGTTTTTCAATGACCTTGACCGATTTTTTTACGGTAGAGATTGACCAAAAGGAAAATCAAAGGTAGGAATAGCAAGACTAAAGCAGTCAGACGATAGTCCAGAACTAACATGGTATAAAGGGTCGTCACGAATATAAAGACTGCCGAGATAAAGCTAGATAAGATTCCCGAAAACATATCACTGATAGTCTCGGTGTCATTTGTCAAACGAGAGACAATAGAGCCTGCAGGCGTTTTATCAAAGTAAGACATGCCTAGCTTCTCCATATTGGCAAAGGCATCACGTCGGATATCTCTAACGATGCTGTAGGACACGCGCGCAAAGAGGAGATTCCCCACATATTGGACAATAGTTTGAAGAATGTAGAGACCATAGTAAACTAGCAAAACTGTAACAGCAAGCTGATTGAGATTGTTTAGATACTGGTCGATAAAGTGAGAAGCTACCAGGGGGATAATACTCTTAACAACAGTCGTCGCGAGGAGAAAAGCAAGGGCTAAAAAGGTGAGGAGACTATAGGGCTTAAGATAAGACAACAAACGCTCAATACAGACCCATTGTTCTTGTTTATTCGCATCTTCTTCTCCTTTCATTTCTAACTGTTGAGACTGGTAGGTTTGGGCATACCAACCATCCAAGGCTAGTAAGTCTTCATGCCTACCTCGTTCAATGATGCGACCATCCTGCATGACCAAAATCAAATCTGCATGAACAACTGCACTGAGACGATGGGCAGTGATGATAGTCGTTTTATCTTTGCGAGTTTCCTTGAGATTATCGATGATCGCGAACTCTGTCTTAGCATCCACAGCTGACAAGGAATCATCTAAAATCAAGATATCAGGATTTAAAAATCATAGCCCTGACTCATAGCCAGACGTTGCTTTTTGTCCACCAGATAGACTGACACCTTTTTTTCCCCGATAACTGTATCAAATCCCTCAGGCATGGCTTGAATGTCTTGATAGACTTGAGCCAACTTTGGTCGCTTTCTCTACTGCTGAGAAAGGTAGGTCAGGGATTTCCCAAAAAGCGGATATTATCTAAGATAGAACTAGCAAAGAGAAATTGGTCCTGTGGGACGTATCCCATCAAACTACGTAAGTCAGCTAGTCGATAGTCACGAATGTCATGACCATTTAGATAAATAGCTCCTTGGTCAACGTCATACTCATCGTAGGAGCAATTTAATCAAAGCAGTTTTTCCCTGAACCAGTCTGCCCAACCAAGCCCAGGTTTGTCCTTTTTCGAGACTAAAAGTGGATATCTCTCAGCGTCTCTTCGTCTTCAAAGGCAAAAACTATCAATAGCATAGTCCAAAGCGCCCATTTTCAATCCCGTCAAGTGGAGATTCTGGATCGTTTGACAGGTGACTCTTGAGACAAGAGACTCTCAATTCGTTGATAAGAAACCTTCCCTCTTTGAGTAATATTAAAGAGGAAACCAATCAGCCATCATAGGCCAGACCAACATATCCAAGTAAGAGATAAAGGTGACAAGATTACCAACGGTTACTTGTCCTGCTTGCACCATAAAAAGGCACCCGACTAAGAGAGTTAAGGCATAAGAAGAACCAACAAAGAGCAGAACCATGGGGTCAAAGAGACTATCATATTTCATGGTTTGCAGATTCTTTTTGGAAGGTCAAATCATTGACTTCCTGAAAAGATGCCAATTCATCAGACTGATAGCCAAAGGACTTGGTTACCTTGATACCTGATACAGACTCTTGAACCTTATTGTTGAGTTCAGAAAAAGGTTGCTTGCGATTCTCCGAAAAAGCTTTATGGGTCTTTTCTCCCCAGACGACTAGTCGCATAGGGCCATAAATGGCAAGGCAGAATGGCAACCAAGGTCATCTGCCAAGAAATGCTAAAGAGCATGGTCAGCAGAGTCACCAAGGCTGTGATAGAGGCATCCACTGCCGACATGACACCACCACCTGCTAGACGAGTCAGAGCATTGATATCATTGGTTGCGTGAGCCATCAAATCCCCAGTTCGATAATTCTGATAAAAAGCAGGCGACATTTTTTGTAAAAGTGCTCAAATAGTCTTGAACGCATGATTTGTCCAAGTCGGTAGGAGGTTCCTAGGATATACATGCGCCAAAACATAACGCAGATAGTACATCCCGAAAGCTGCCAGCAGGAGATAAAAGAGATGAAGCAGGAGCTCATCTTGTGTTAATCGTCCCGAAGTAATGGCATCGATCACGCGCCCCATGACCATAGGGTGGGATGAGGTTGAGTACAGAAACCAAAACCAAAGCTACGATTCCAACTGAGGTAACGGCGTTTTTCTAATTTAAAAACCACCAGAGTTTTTGGATGATGGACATAAAATTCCTTTTCTAATGACAAATGGAAACCTGAGGCATGACTGCCTCGAGGTTTTTCCTATTCATAGGTGATGACACTAACTTAAACTTTGTCATATTCAGCGATAAAGATACTCAAAGAGTAACATTTCATTTATTTTTCAATCTTTTACATAAATCATTCTTTATTATATAGGAATGACCTGGATTTTTTCAAACCATACGCTGGGGAAATTACTTCTTTTTCTGGTATAATATTGTCTATAATCTGAATGAAAAAGGTACACACTATGAAACTGATCTCATGGAATATTGATTCCCTCAAACGCAGCACTCACGAGTGACTCTGCGCGTGCAGAAATTGTCACAAGACGTCCTCCAAACCTTGGTAGCCGAAGACGCTGATATCATTGCCATCCAAGAAACCAAGCTTTCAGCTACAGGGCCTACTAAAAACACCTCTGAGGTGCTGGAAGAACTCTTCCCTGGATATGAAAATACTTGGCGTTCCTCTCAAGAGACCTGCTCGTAAAGGCTATGCTGGAACCATGTTTCCTCTATAAGAAAGAACTGACTCCAACTATGAGCTTTCCCAGAAATCGGTGCCCTTCTACTATGGACTCGAAGGACGCATCATTACCCTAGAATTTGATACATTTTTCGTGACTCAGGTTTACACACCAAACGCTGGTGATGGACTCAAACGCTTGGAAGAACGTCAAGTCTGGGATGTCAAATATGCAGAATACTTGGCTGAACTAGACAAGCAAAAACCTGTCCTTGCTACAGGTGACTCACAACGTTGCCCACAAGGAAATTGACCTTGCCAACCCAGCTAGCAAACCGCCGTTCACCAGGATTTACAGACGAAGAACGTGAAGGATTTACAAACCTTTAGCCAAAAGGATTTACAGATACCTTCCGCCATATCCATGGCGATGTGCCAGAACGCTATACTTGGTGGGCACAACGCAGCAAAGACTCAAAAATCAACAATACAGGCTGGAGAATCGACTCACTGGCTCACAAGTAACCGTGTAGCAGACAAGGTTACCAAGTCAGACATGATTGACTTAGGCCCACGCCAGGACCACACAATCAGATTGTCTTAAGATTGAACTTTAAGGATTTTCTTTTATGAACTAAACGTGTTGGTTCTGAGTTTGTGGTCTCGAATTTAGGAAAGTCCACCTTCAATGATTTGCTGGGTTTCACCATCGAATACGAGCGACCAGAAGAAAACTTTCCTTTCTCTTGAAGATTGCCAGCTAATGCTAGAGGAGGGACAGATGAATGTTAAACTTAGTTATCCATTTGGCTGAGGAGTTAACATCTCCTTTGCATAAAGGATGTCCCTAGTCTCTTTATCAGTAACTACAGCGATTATTCCAATCCATCGTCCGCTTACAAGAATTTCGAGGAGATAGCTTTATTTATCTCATGGTAGTTTTGGATCCAGATGGCTATTTTTTTAAGATTTAGTGAATAGGAAAAGGAGTTGCTACCCTTTTTCAGTAAGTAAATATAAATTGACAGACCCAACTATGCCAAAACTCGAAGTTTCATGAATTAATACCAAAGAACTTTGATAGCCGTTTTTGGCAATTTGAGTAGAATGAAACGAAGCGAGGTCTTTATGCAAGTCGGAAAACCAGCACTATCGTGTTAAAAATTTATCTCAAGATGATTTAGCTGAACACCTTGTCAGTCGCCAACCATTTCAACTGGGAGTGTGGCGCGATCACCCGATATTCAAACTACTCTGTTGAGTGAAGGTCTCTTTGAAGTGTCATTAGACAACAAACTAGTAAAAAGGAGATTTTGGGAACTATGAACAAATTATTCACGACCAGAATTTATGCGCTATCAAAAAGATGAAGTGGTCTTTAGTTTACTGCTAATCAAGTAGTCCTATCATCAGCACTCCCCTCATTCTTTATTTGGATGGATACGGCATCGCTATGACAGCTGATTCTGCTGTTTATAATATTCTACTATTCTACGCATTGGAGAAATTCAAAAGCACCTTTCGTACTTACGCCAGATCATGCCTATGAACAAGGACGCAGTCTGAGCGAGATCATAGTCAAGAAAGGGCAAGCCCTCACCAAAGAATCATCCTTCCTAGTCTTATTTGTTCTTGGAGTTGTTTACCTACTGATTTCTTGGCTCTTACTATTTTATCAACAAAAGCGAAGTCACAGACCTCGCTTTTAAAATGGTATTAAAATTTATAGAGTTGTGATAGTGCATCACAGGTTTTACTATCCTATTCATCGTCCTTTGACTAAAAGAGATTTTCAGTGTTGAGTGAACAATATATCTCATCCTCATGAATTTGCAGTTTTAGACCCAGACATGGCTATAAGATTTGTGAATAGAATGACACATCAGTGGAGTGAAGTAAATATATTTGAGACTAACGTATGGCTCTCGTATATCCTCACCTGTCTATCTTCAGATCGTTGTCCTGTGACAAACATGGTGAAGGTTGCCTTTGCAGACATTTCGGCCATCTTGGTTGGTGATATCAACATCGACGACAGCAAGTGGTGCGTCCATGATGGACACATTCTCCTTTGATAGTGAGAATGTCCCTCAGATTTCCAGCTTTTCAAGTAGTTGATAGAAGACTGAGTGTCACTCATCTAATCTAGTGAAATCACCACAAGTCCACTGATTTGGTCACAAAGGGTAAATAGATAGCCTCCATGGGCATTCCCATAGTAGTTGAGTGAGGAGTCCACTACTTTTGTCGTCACCACAACGTGACCATCTCTCATTTTTTCAATTTCGTAGTTTTCAAAGGCAGATATAGCGTCAAAGTGAAAATCTTTCATACTTTCCTCCTGATATTTCAAACGACACTATGATACTACTTTTCAAGACTCTGTGCAAGGGAGAAGCACTTATTCAGGTAAAACTCCAACCTGCTCCACAAAGCGCATAGAAAGGCTGCTTGTCCCTTCTTCTGTTTGCTTGTAAACTCCCGCATCTTCTAAGACGCGAGCAAAGATGTTACCGACAGACTCTTGGACGATTTCAAGAGCTTGAGCTTTATCTCTCAAACCAGGATTGGATTCTTTCAACTCATCCGCCCATTCTTTGTGATAAGTTGCTACTAAAACATCCTCTCCGACTAGGTAAGCTGCTACTTGCTCCACTTCTTCCTTCAAGCGTGGTGGCAAGATTGCTACTCCCATGACCTCAATCAAGCCGATATTTTCCTTCTTGATATATTTGGACATCCTAGTGGGATGATAGATACCATCTGGATGCTCTGGAGATGTTTGATTGTCTCAAAACCAAATCCAACTCAAACAGTCCATCTCGTTTACGGGCTATCGGTGTGATGGTAGTGGTGCGGTGTTCCATTACTTTCGCCAAGACCTGCACACTTGGATCTGAGTACTGACGCCAAGCCAGTAAGATTTTATCCGCAGTTCTGTCAAATCCTCTTTTAGAATCTGAAGTTAGTCGAATCACAGACATAGAGCCACTGAACAATCCCTGCTTTGACAGATTCAAAACCTTCAAAGGTAAAGCTCTTCTGTAAAGAGCCACTTCCATTGGGAAGACATGACGACCCACCTTGATAATGAGTCATCGGTCAGGATGGAACCACCCACAATTGGTAAGTCCGCATTCGAACCTGCAAAAGTAGTCCTGGGAAACTGCTCTACAATTGCTAACAAACGTTCAAAACTTTGGCGACTAATAGCCATAGGGACGATGTTGGCTATCTAGGAAAAATACAGTGCTCATTAAAAGTACGCATAAGGCGAATATTGGAAGCCCCACTCCTGACCCAGAAATATCAAAACGAATAATCCGAGTGATTGCTTCTAGCTGGATGATTGACACGACCATGGTAGCCTCTCATTTTTCCATACAGAGCTGACATTGAGGATAGTTGCTAGACTTGACCAACTTAGCTGCCGCAATCTCTTTTGGATCCTTTTTCAGGCTTTGAGAGATTGATGGTAATCTCTAGTTCACCGTAGTCAGATGGTACACGATAAGCAATATTCTTTGCGATGGCCTTTCAGTTTGATGTAGTCATTCTTCTGACTGAGTTGGTAGAAGTCTGCAATTGCTCGCTCTGGTGACTGGGCATAGGTATTCCCAAAAAGTCACGATTAACCCTGACTTGGACAAGGGGTTACCAAGTCCATGAGGTCATGCACCGAGAATCTCACGCGCAGCCTGACTATCTTCAATCGTTTCCCTAATCGAACGGCTTCCTCGACAAGCTGATCTTTTAAGGTCAATCAAGTTATCTTGGTCAGTCTTAACTTCAGAGCACCATCTCCCACCAGTGCTAAAAACGCGATTGGTCAGATAGATACGATCCAACTCTTCAAAGGTGCTTTCTGCAATGACTTTGGTCACAAATTTTTCTACTAAGGTCACTAGAAAACCTCCTTCTGACTTTCTAAATAGTCTCTAACAGCATCCAAATCCTGAAAAACTTGTTCTGTTTTATTTAAGAAAAGACTGTGCTGGTATTTTTAAATCTGGAATACAAATAACTGGAATCCCAGCTCTAGATGCCGCTTCAATCCCTGCTTCACTATCCTCTAGTACCAAGCAATTCTCTGGTAAAACGTTCAAATCACTACAGGCCTTTAAAAAAATATCAGGGTATGGTTTGCTTCGCTTTACATCTTTTGCAAAAACTAAATGGTCAAAATAGTGACAGTATACCCATTGCTATCCAATATCATTCTAGCCAGATTCAACACTTGATGTTGCTAAAGCGATTGGAACTCCTTCTTTTTGCAAATAAGTAAGCAAATTTTTAGCACCTTTTTAAATTTACACCTTTGAGCTAAGATTTGAGCTTCCAGTTCATAAACTTTATCAAGGTTTGGTCAAAGTTCCAAGGTAAATCATAGGTGTCCAAAAATCGTTGAACATTCTCCTCTTCCCTATGTCACTGTAGTCTCTAGAATAAGTTTTCTTCTGTGAAAAGGAATTCCAAAAATCTCTAAGCAATTCTTGATAAACTTTTAGAGAAATGATTTCAGTATCGGCTAATAAAGCCATCTAAATCAAATATTACAGCTTCCATATCCTTCTCTCCTAGTCTAAGACGCGAGTCCACCTGCAACTTCAGCGATATAGAAGCTTGGAGCATAGCCAACGATTTCTTCATAGTGCTTTGCCTACAGCTTCTTTAAAGGACTCAACAGCATCCTTTTTGAACCAAGGCAATGCACAACCACCAAAAACCTGCTCCTGTCATACGAGCACCGAGAACACCTTCTTGAGCCCAAGCTGTATGAACAAGGGTATCTAATTCCAAAGCCAGTCACTTCGTAGTCATGCTCAAGTGAAACATGAGAAGCATTCATCAAACGACCAAACTTGTCCAAATCTCCTGCTTGAAGAGCTGCTTGCGCTTTAAGGGTACGTTGATTTTCAAGAACGGCATGACGCGCACGTTTCAAACGATTTTTCGTCTTTGATCAGGTAGCTGTATTCATCAAAAGCCCATTCATCCAATTCACCCAAGGTTTGGATATCCAAGGCCACTGGAGTTCTTCCACTGCTTTTTCACATTCAGCACGACGTTCATTGTACTTTAGAATCTGCTAGTTCACGGCGTTTATTGGTATTCATGATAACAACAACATTGTCCTTCAAATCAAGGGGAACCAAGTCGTATTCTAGAGTATTTAGTATCCAGGTAAATAGCACGTTGGTCTGCCCCCATACCGATAGCAAATTGGTCCATGATACCCAGAGTTAACACCCAATAAAGTTGTTTTCTGTCAATTTTCCGATTTTTAACTAAAGTCTAGACGGTCCAATTTTTAGGTCAAAGAGGTATTCTGCCACGACACCTGTCAAAAAGCTCCAAGGATGCAGAAGAAGACAAACCAGCACCATTTGGGATATTCCCATAGACATAGAAAATCAAAACCTTTATCAATCACATGACCCAGCTTCTTGCAAGAAATGAAGGACACCTTTTTGGATAGTTGGTCCAGTTGTGCTCTTTCTCAAACTTAAGGTCAGCTAGAGGAACTTCGATGATGCCTTTGTCCTCAAAGTTTAGCTGAGTAGAAACGCAATACTTGGTCATCACGCTTGCGTGCAGCTCCCATAAGTTCCTAGTGAAATAGCAGCTGGGAAAAACATGGCCCACCGTTATAGTCAGTATGTTCCCCAATCAAGTTGATGCGGCCTGGTGAGAAGAAGGTTTGATCTGCTTCTTGACCAAAAAAACAGCAAGAAAAGTCCTTGCGAAGTGCATCAGCAGTAAGATGTTGTGTCATATGAATTCTCCTTTGACAATTTGTTAGGTAAAAAGTTTACCTTGTAATCGTTTTTCTTCTATTGTACCCAAGGGTTTTGCTTTGGTCAACATTTTTTTACCGATATTTTTACTAAACTATGAGTAAAAAGCATAGAAAAATATGATATAATAACCTAAAAAGGAGGGGAATTATGGCTACACTCAAAGATATCGCTCAGTTAGCCTCTGTCTCGATCGCAACTGTATCCCGTGTCCTCAATCGCGATCAGAGTCTATCTGTCACAGAAGAAACCCGACATCGTATTTTAACTGTCGCCGAAGAACTAGGGTTACACCAAACATCTCAAAAACAGGTGAAATCTCATAAACTCAAACAAAAGATTGCCATCATCCAGTGGGTCAGCGAACAAGGTGAGTTGGAAGACCTCTACTACTACCAGATTCGACTAGGAATCGAAAATAGAGCACAAGAATTAGATTACGAAATCTTGCGCTATTTCAACGATCAACCTTTCACGCTTAGCGAAGAAGTCATTGGAATTCTTTGTATTGGAAAATTTAGCCAAGCACAGATTGCCTCATTTGAAGAATATCAAAAACCTCTAGTTTTTCTTGATAGTGACACCATCGCCTTGGGCCATACCTGTGTCATTACAGATTTTAATAATGCTGTTAGACAGGTGGTTGATTACTTTACAGACCACGGGATTAAGAAGATTGGTATCTTATCCGGTCTTGAAACTACTACTGACCAAGAAGAAGTCATCGCAGACAAGCGTTTAGATTACTTCAAATCTTATACGCAAGAAAAAGGAATTTATAACGAGAAATTCGTTTTCCAAGGTCTATTTACTGCCCAATCTGGATACGACTTAATGAAAGAAGCTATCGAAAAATTAGGAGAGAAGCTTCCACAGGCCTTTTTTGCAGCCAGTGATAGTTTGGCCATTGGTGCCCTTCGCGCCCTTCAAGAAGCCAGCATCAGCATACCAGAGCGCGTCAGCATTATTTCCTTTAATGATACTATTCTAACCAAGCAAGTGTTCCCACCACTTTCCAGTATTACAGTCTACACCGAAGAAATGGGACGCACAGGAATGGATATTTTGAACAGAGAAGTCCTTCACGGCCGTAAAATTCCAAGCCTCACCATGCTTGGAACCAAACTGACGTTAAGAGAAAGTACCTTGCATTAAGTACAATAGTTAAACATAAAAAAACCTAATAGAGATTCTCAAATCCTATTAGGTTTTTCTTTTTATACTCAATGAAAATCAAAGAGCAAACTAGGAAGCTAGCCGCAGGTTGCTCAAAGCACTGCTTTGAGGTTGTAGATAAGACTGACGAAGTCAGTCACATATATAATGCAAGGTGAAGCTGACGTGGTTTGAAGAGATTTTCGAAGAGTATTAATCCATCACAATCATAGACTTGATAGTCTTGCGTTCATCCATAGCCTTATAAGCTTGGTCGATATCTTTCAGTTTATAGCTTGAAGTAAAGACACGACCTGGATTGATATCACCATCAAGAACAGCTTTGAGCAAGAATTGCTTATCGTATGTTGTTGCAGAAGCTGCTCCACCTGCAACAGAGATATTTTGCATAAAGGTTGAACCAAGTGCACGATTCTTATAATGTGGAACACCTACAAATCCCATGCGACCGCCATTATGAAGGACACCCAGTGCTTGCTCAACAGCAGCCTCAGTACCAACACACTCAAGTGCTGCATCTGCTCCACCGCCAAGAATTTCACGTACCTTGGCAATCCTTCTTCTCCTCGCTCAGCTACGACTGCTGTCGCGCCCTGACTCCAAGGCCATTTGTTGACGGTCTTCGTGGCGACTCATAAGGACAATTTGGGATGCACCACGCATCTTAGCTGCAATGACAGCACATTGACCAACAGCCCCATCCCCAATAACGACAACTTTGTCGCCTTTTTGCACATTAGCCAAACGCGCTGCATGGTAACCGGTCGGCATGACATCAGCAAGTGTCAAAAAGTGACTTGAGCATGCCTTCGCTATAATCTGAAGGTTGACCAGGAATTTTCACAAGTGCCCAATTAGCGTAGTGGAAACGGAGATATTCAGCTTGGAAATTTCCTCCTAGATTATTTCCAATATGATTGTCACAAGAACCATCAAATCCAGCACGACAAGCGTCGCATTCCCCACAACCATGAGTAAATGGTACAATCACAAAATCACCGGGCTTGACTGTTGTAATGGCTTCTCCAATTTCTTCAACGATTCCAATCGCTTCGTGTCCGCTATTTTTTTGTGACCCGCTTTAATATCTGGATTTACGATAGCTCCAAAGGTCCGAACCACAAACACAAGCACGTACCACACGGATAATAACATCATCCGCCTCTTGAATGCTTGGACGCTTGACTTTCTTCGATACCGACCTGACCTGCTTTTGATATAAACTGCTGATTTCATAAACATTTACCCTCTGTATCTAACTTACTTTCAAGTATACACTATTTTATCAAGCTTTCGCTCATTTATACTACATCTCATTAATGATGATGTTCATGTCCATGGTTTTTGGACTGCTTCTAGCTCTTCCATATTTGCGCTTATGGGCTTTGGTGAGTTTGCTAGGTCTGCATCAACCTCAATGGTGATATTTTTGAAAACCACAATCTTTGAGTATGCTTCGAATCGATTCTTTACAAAAGCTCCATCTGTTCAATTTCTTTTAGACAAACATGGACAATGGCATTTTTTTCCAAACCATCCATGGTCCAGAGGTTTGAGCTGATTGATACTAGCAACATGGTCCAGTTGCTCCAAATCACTCTTTACTTGCTTGATATCCACACCTTCTGGCACGGCATCGAGGAAAATCTTGAGCGTGCACCAAAAACGTGGGATAGCTTTTGACAGAATAAAGAAGGAAATAACAAGGGATAGGAGGGGATCCAGAATATACCAGTCGGTAAATCGCAGAACAATGGCCATTAGGATAACTGCCACCCAACCCAAAGTATCTTCCAGAAAAGTGTAGGCTAAGGATGGACTCATTCTTTTGTTTTTTTCCCTTTACGAACGACAAGACTGGCTAGCACATTAATGCTAACAGCAATGATTCCTAGCCAGAGGATTCCCTCATCATTGACCGGTTGTGGATGAAAGAGTTTTCGTTATATTTTCCAAGATAACCAGAACAGAGCCCTGTCATGAGAATCACAGCCGTTACCAAGGCACCTAGAAGGCTAAAACCGTTTGTAACCCTAGGTGTATTGACTATCTTCTTCACGATTGGAGATTGTTTCAAGAAAGGCTGATACCCCAATTGCGATTGCATCTCCCATGTCATGAACGGAATCAGCAAGAACTGCACTGGATCCAAAAAAATCCCACCTGCGATAAACTCAACAATGGCATAACTCAAATTCAAGAAAAAAAGCTAACCAAACTGCATGTTTTGTCTTCATAATCCTTATTCCTTTGTTATAATAGATTCATGAACATCCTGTTCATTATCATTATCTAACATTCATTACAGAAAGGATAGGAGCAAACTGTTTAGTGTGTACGTTACTGAACAGTTTGTTCTAAAGTGTCCATATGACTAGTCAAGGATCGTCGCATTAGCAAGACTCGAAAAGCTATTTATACTGCTTTTTTACAATTACTCAACCAAAAAGACTACGAGACCATCACCGTTCAGGAAATCATAGACCTTGCTGATGTGGGGCGCTCGACCTTTTACAGCCATTACGAGAGTAAGGAATTATTGCTAGATGAACTCTGTCAAAAGCTCTTTCACCATCTCTTTGAGCGTGCTGAACACCTCTCACCACAAGACTATCTGGCTCATATCTTTCAGCATTTCAAGAAAAATCAAGACCATGTGACCAGTCTCTTGCTCTCTAAAAACGATTATTTTATCCGGCAACTGCGAAAAGAACTAGAACACGATGTCTACCCAATGGTAGCCGACGAACTCATCAAGTCCCATCCAACTCTCCCTCACTCTTACCTCAAACACTTGGTCGTCAGCCATTTCATCGAAACCCTCAGCTGGTGGTTGAAAAAAGGCAAGTCCTACACGGAACAAGAAGTGATCCAATTTTATTTGGAGATTTTAAAAGTGGGCTCGAACTAGAAAGGGAGTATTTTTCAATGACCAGCATGCAATTTTACTTTCTATTTCCATCACTCTTCATGCTTCACGAACTGGAAGAAATCGTTTGGATGCCATCCTTTGTCAAAAAAATATCAATCCAGTATCCAAACAATCGAATCCTATCTTATTACACTCCTTTTGCTTTCAATGCCATTGTCTTAGAGCAATTTCTGATCCTAATGACGTCGCTATATCTTAGTTACCAGTTTAACAACTATAGCATTTACGCAAGCATCATAATCGCTTATATCTACCATGTCTTAGGACATCTGATTCAGACAGTCGTTATTCGAAAATATGTGCCTGGATTGTTGACGGGAATTTTAACGAGTTTGTTTGCTCTTTGCAATCTCAAAAATGAATTTCCAATTAAACTTTATGGTTACTCTCTTTTTACCTTATTGGTTATTATTTTAAATCTTGTAGTATCATTTATGATTCTTCATAAAATCAGTCATAAAAAATAGTACTCAGGCAATCATATCTTAGAAAGGAAACCCTATGTTCTTCCCCATTCTTCTCGGCTTTTTTACGGCCTTTCTTTGCCCTTGCTTTTGTTCTTCTTCACTTATTGGCTTCTCTGTCTGAAGTTAAAAAAGGGAATCACACTCTAGGAAATACATTTCTCCTTATCGGAAGTAGCCTTGCGACCTTATCTATCTTCCTCTACTTCTTTTTGCCGATTATCGCACTATCTCTTTGGCTGATTGGCTGTGGATTAATTTGCTACGGAGCCTATTGGAATGGCAAACAAAAAGAAAACTTCCATCCAGCCCACCATCTGATTCGAATTGGAATTGCACTGGTGCTTACCATCTTGTTAGCCTTGGTACAATAAAAAAGGATCTTTTGATCCTTTTTTGTATACTCATAAACTAATACTCCTTTGATTATTGCTTAAGTATTCCTTCTTGAAGGAGAAAGTCCCGTGCTACTTCTTCAGCAGACTTGCCTTCCACTCCGACCTGATAGTTCATCTGACTCATCTGGCTCTCGGTGATTTTTACCCAGCTAGTTTATTAAGAACATGCTTCCAACTCAGGATGTTTTTTTCGAGTAACTCAGCTTTCATCAGCGGAGCGCCTTGATATGGAGGGAAGAGTTGTTTATCATCCTCTAAAACCACTCAAATCATAACGTAGCAATTTCAGCATCCGTTGAGTAAGCATCTGTGATTTGAATGTCTCCCTGACTGGATGGCTTGGTAGCGAAGAGCTGGCTCCATAGTGGCTACATTGAGATTTCAATCCATAAACAGACTGCAAAGCCCTTGTTTCCATCCTCACGGTCATTAAACTCCAGAGTGAATCCCGCCTTGAGCTGTCCTTCTACTTTTTTTCAAGTCTGAAATCGTCTTAAGCCCATATTCTTGCGCAATTTTTTTGGGAACTGCTATAGCATAAGTATTTTTGATAAGCCATGGGTTTAAGAAAGGCTAGTTGATCCTGTTTGGCAATGCCATCACGAGCCACCTCGTAAACCTTTTTCTGGGTCATGCCCAATTTGTGGAGATGGTTGGAGGAGACTCTCTGTCACTGTTCCAGAAAATTCTGGATAGATATCGATATCACCCTTTTTTTCAGCGCTTGATAAAAGGAAAATCTGTCTTCCCAAAGTTAGGCTTGACCGTCACCGTCATATCCGTATTTTTCCTCGATGAGAAGTTTATACATATTCATGAGAATCTCAGGTTCAGGTCCCAACTTCCCAGCTATAACCAGATTTTTCTTTCTCTTTGTTAGAATCATGCTTGGAGCATAACTAGCTCCCAAACCAAGCACCATAACAGCAAAGGCTGCAACAATCGTACGCAACTTTTGCCTTTTTCCAACCATTTGAGAATAACATTAAAGAGAATGGCCAAGATGGCTGATGAGATTGCACCGATTAAAATCAGACTAGCATTCCGACGATCAATTCCCAAAAAGGATAAAGGAGCCCAATCCTCCAGCTCCCACAAGAGCGGCTAAAGTCGCTGTCCCAATGATCATAACAGTTGCTGTACGAACCCCCGATACAATGACAGGCATGGCCAGTGGAATTTCAAACTTTTTGAGTCGCTCCCACTTGGTCATTCCAAAAGCAATCCCTGCCTCCTCAAGACTAGGATCAATGCCGTTCAAGGCTGTAATCGTATTTTTCTAAAATCGGGAAAAATAGCGTAAATAACAAGGGCTGTGAGGGCTGGTAAGGTTCCAATCCCCATGAAAGGAATAAAGAGACCCCAACAAAGCCATTGAGGGAATGGTCTGGAAGATACCCGCAACTTGTAGCACCCAGTTCGCCGCTTTTTTGTGTCCATTTAGATAAACCGCAAGTGGAATGGTCAGAAAAATAGCAACCAATAAGGTCAAAAGAGATAATTGTAAGTGTTGTCCCAGAGCTGTTACCCATTCACTAAATCGCTCTTGAAAGGTTGAAATCAAATTAGACATGAAGTCTACCTCCAAAACAAATTTGCTACAAAGTCTGTCGCAGGCGCTTGTAAAATTGTTTCAGGGGTCTGCCACCTGACGAATTTCTCCATCTTGTAAAACTGCAATTCGATCCCCTAATTTTAAGGCCTCATCCGTATCATGAGTAACGAAAGATAGTCGTCATACCAAACTCCTTATGCAAGTCTTTGGTGAGAGCTTGCAACTGCTTGCGAGAGATAGCATCCAAGGCTGAAAAAAAGGGCTCATCCATCAGTAAGATTTTTTTGGTTCCCCAATGATGGCTCGTACAATGCCCAATCCGCTGTTGCTCGCCCACCAGATAACTCGCTTGGTAAACGATGGGCATAATCTGCAGCAGGCAGGCCTACCTTGTTCAAGAGTTCTTCTGTTTTAGAGGCGATTTGTTCTTTGCTCCAGCCCTTCATCTCAGGAATGAGAGCTATATTTTTCCGCAACCGTCAAGTTAGGAAATAGGGCAATAGCTTGGAGGACATAGCCGGTACTAAGACGTAATTCCTCGTTCATCATAGTCCTTGATGCGTTTTCCCATCCATGTAGATATTGCCATCTGTCGGTTCCAAAAGACGGTTAATCATCTTGATCATAGTGGTCTTTCCAGATCCCTGAAGGACCCACTAGCACCATGAAATTCTCCATTTTCAATGCGGAGATTGACATCTTTTAAAATATTTTTATCCGTGTAGCGCAAGGCTACATGTTTGTATTCAATCATTTCCTCAATAAGTTTTCTATCTCTAAGAATATCCAATAGGCTACTTGCTGGATGCCCTAGCACTTTTTTTCGATATCTGTTGAAACCCCAGCTTGTTCCCCAACTTTGATAGCTGTATAGGTGCTGACCCAGGCATCGTACTCCCAAGTTTGTGCTGGCCATTTTTTTCCGTGACTCATAAGCTTCTTCTACTGATTCATCCACATACGTGATGGTCTTACCGGTCTCTTTTGAGAGAAGCGCTACGATTTTCTTTCCATGGAAAGATCCTCTGGCCCAGTCAAGTTCAAGGTTTGATTTTTCCCACTCCTTAGGATTTAAAAGAATTTCTGCTGCAACCCTAGATGTGTCCTTACGGGCAACTGCTGAAACCTTCCCACTGCCAGCCGGACCACGAATTTCTCCATTTTCAAACGCAATATCAATCAGAAGTCCAAGTAAAAATTATCTCTCAAAAAGTATAGGTGAACCCTAACTCCTTGATATAGGCTTTCCGTCTGGGCATGATCTCGAGACAAGATAAAAGTTGCCTTCTCATCTGCCCCCATAAAAAGGAGGTATAAACGATATGCTGCTACCCTGCTAGCTTTTGCAGCATCTAAAAAAACTCCTTGTGCTCCTTGACACGCTCTGGATTTTTCCCGAGCAGAAACCATTAACAAGATATCGATACCCTTTAAAGCCTCAACCACTTCTGGAGTATTGGTATACGACATTCTACGGATTTCTGCAGACGCGTAAACTTTTAGCACGCTCTGGGACTTCGTGCTAGATGCACGGAAGCGATTCCTTTTTATCGACAAGATCAGCCACATAGGAGCCTAAGTTTCCCTGTTACACCTGTAATTCCAATCATAACTGTTACTTCCTTTTCCCTAGATGTCATTTCTCTTTTAGCTTTTTAGATTTGAGATTATACGCTCTTGATAGGCTTCAAATTCTCTGGATTTCTTGATCCGAAAAACCTTGGTAGAAAAATTTCACCCCAATTCTTTACTAACACGGTCACCAATTTCTTTTTGTGCCCAGCCGAGTTCTGTCAAAGAGATATATTTTTTTCTTTTTATCCTGCGTGCAAGGTTGAATCGTGACCAAACCTTGTTCTTCCAATTTCTTAACCATACTGGTCAATGTATTATTGGCTAAACCCGTCGCAAGAGCGATATCGGTCGCAGTAGCACACCCCTAACTCTTGCTTCCACAAAATTGTTAAAATTTTTCCCTTGTTCACTTCTGTATTGAGCATCTGGTTCCTTGCTCAAGAGTTTTTGAAAGATACGCCCATTCAACAATCGAATCTGTAGAGCTTGGTAGCCCCCAACATCTTGTCCATTTTGTCTCCTTTTTATTCTATATCAAAGTTTTTTTAACTATTGTAACACTCTATTACAGTCTGTCAATTATTTCGATATAGAATAATAAAAACTTCCTACCAAAAAGTAGAAAGTCATCATTTTTATAAAATTAAACATGAATCACATCTAGAAGTATTCTCTTAAAGAAATTACTATGTCCCAGATAAGGACCATACTTACAATTTTTGACTATAAACCAACCATAAGGGAATGATAAAAATTTTTATAAAATAGAGTAAGCAAAAAAAGTAAAAAGAACTAAAAACTAAGAGTTATTAAGTCAAGAAAGTAAAGATAAAAGACAATTGATGTATTCAATAGAATATTAAAGCCCGTAGCAAAACTAGCTGATAAGATATTCGTCTTGATCTGAGGATTAAAGAGTTTGACAGCAAATAAAGCCAATAAAGAAATATTATAGATACAAATTGGCTTGTAATCATGACGATAAAAACTAAACATTTACTGTTATAAAAATTAATCCCACTACTAAAAATTACTCTGACTTATTAATCCAAATATGGAAACGCCACTAATAGCACTCCAAGGAACAAACTAAAGCTAATCTTCTAAGGTAAATACCATCCTGTGTAATATAAAATTTCCATGAAAAAGAAAATGTATGCGACACCAAGTAAAAGCAATAAAAGAAGGAAATACACTAACTGTGTCTGATCAAAGATCTGAAAAGGCGTAATCATAAAATGTTATCTGTTTGAAATTCCTCGACCAAACAATTTGATGAACACCCAGAAAGATATACAAACTATAAAAAGAACATATATCTATAGTAAATACTATGAAACTTTACACCTTTTTGTCATAGATCATATTCTCCCTGAAATTATACGAGTCATCGTCAAATAATGCTTTATAATTTCTTTATATAACACTAGTATACCATTAAATACTCAAAGAATATAAAAACGATAGAAAGAGATTTATAAAAATAGAGTCTAGCCAAGACCAAATTCTTTATCTTTTTAGTCTTCTTCAACCAAACGTTCTAGACTCTGCTTGTACTTTCTGTATTTTCGGTCGGTTTTCAAGCACATGATTCCCACCATTTGTCGTTGGTGAATGAAAGACAATCGCTTTTCTCCTGTATTGTTATCGCAAAAGAAGTAGCTATGCACATCCGGATATTTATCCCAGTTACTATAGCGCTCCACGATTCTGTACTTAGCGTTCCCTAAACCTGTATCCGTGTATACAGCATCCATTTTTCGCTTGGTCCATTTCCAAAGGTATAGAGATTATCCGCACCAACATCTCCTCCTGACATTCCCCTTTTTGTAATTAGGGTTGCCCAAGTCTTTCTCCCAGCCTTTTAATAAAAGCTTTCTAATTTAGCAGATTTGTTGGCATTCCATGAGCTTTTTGTTTTCTCACCAGAAATAGTCCTGTTAGTAGAAGTTTTCGAAATTTCGCCAATCTAGTTGCTTGAAATTCATTAAATCTGCCTCTGCTCTTTACCAAAGTCAGAATGCAAACTTTTGTTACCAGGGCACTACGAATGTCCTGTTCTTGAACTTTACTTGCTGCTTGCTGGCTAGAATTCAGATGATAAAAGTACTCCCTCTACCCTTCACCTAGTACCAGATGACCAGCTCAATTCTAAGATATCTCCATCCTTATAGATATTCATAGAATTTCTAGCCCCACCATGACTAGCTACAAAAGCCTTCTGCTAAAAGTATCGGTTTCTCATTTACAAGATAATAAAGACCTGAAAATATAAAAATAATCACCACTAGATTGTTCAACACTATTAACAATTCCTCAACACCATCTTTATTAAGATCTGTATAGGCAAAACTGCATCTTATCAGCTTGATAAACCGCATTTTCAACTGACCAACTATTGATTGGGCGTTCAACACCTTGTAAACTCTTTATAGATCTAGCAATTGCAGTTTTACATCCTTCGACGTTAGAAAAGAATTTTTGATAATCATCAAATACTGGACTTATAGAATTCTTTATAATCTCTAGACTACTACGGATGTTTGCTCAATAGTATTTGATGATTGACTAGTTGTAGATAAACTCAGATCCTGACTTGAATCTTCGAACTTTGACTACTACAACCAAACAGAACAAAACTCAAAGGATAAGAACAAAGAAAACTTCCCTAAAAATTTCTTATTCTCATAATAAACTCCTCTGAAGTTTAACTAACAATTAGTTGTAGATTTTCACTTACATTATATCAAATAGTTTACCAGTTATAAAAAGGATAATATAAGACTACAGACTAATAGAGCTATACAGCCTTTAATTACGGAGAATAAGGGATCTGAACCCTGCGCCTGGTTACCCGACCCAACGATTTAGCAAACCGTCCCTTCAGCCTCCTTGAGTACTCTCCTATTAACGGGCACGAGTGGACTCGAACCACCGACCTCACGCTTATCAGGCGTGCGCTCTAACCACCTGAGCTACGCGCCCAAGTAAAAACTTGGTACTTTGAACAAAGTTCAAAGCGGGTGACGAGAATCGAACCTCGCGACAACAGCTGGAAGGCTGTAGTTTTACCACCAAACTACACCCGCATAGATATCTTATAAAAATGGCGCGAGACGGAATCGAACCGCTGACACATGGAGCTTCAATCCATTGCTCTACCAACTGAGCTACCGAGCCAATATTGCGGGAGCAGGATTTGAACCTACGACCTTTCGGGTTATGGAGCCCGACGAGCTACTGAGCTGCTCCATCCCGCGTTAATAATAAAAAAGGAGGATGTGGGATTCGAACCCACGCACGCTTTTACACGCCTGACGGTTTTCAAGACCGTTCCCTTCAGCCGGACTTGGGTAATCTCCATCATTCCAATGGACCTTGTAGGACTTGAACCTACGACCACTCGGTTATGAGCCGAGAGCTCTAACCAGCTGAGCTAAAGGTCCAACTAAGATCATTATAGCGGCGAAGGGATCGAACCCCCGACCTCCTGGTATGAACCGGACGCTCTAGCCAGCTGAGCTACACCGCCATCAATCGAAGACAGGATTCGAACCTGCGACACCTTGGTCCCAAACCAAGTACTCTACCAAGCTGAGCTACTTCCTCGAATTAAATCGTTAATGCACCCTAGAGGAGTCGAACCTCTAACCGCCTGATTCGTAGTCAGGTACTCTATCCAGTTGAGCTAAGGGTGCTCTTTCATTATATGCCGAGGACCGGAATCGAACCGGTACGATCGTTACCAATCGCAGGATTTTTAAGTCCCTGTGCGTCTGCCAGTTCCGCCACCCCGGCCTCTCTAAGCGAACGACGGGATTCGAACTCGCGACCCCACCTTGGCAAGGTGGTGTTCTCACCACTGAACTACGTTCGCATCGACTCTGGTTTATATTAAAAATGCCGGCTACATGACTTTCGAACACGCGACCCTCTGATTACAAATCAGATGCTCTACCAACTGAGCTAAGCCGGCTGATTTTCTATTATGCGGGTTAAGGGACTTGAACCCCCACGCCGTTAAGCGCCAGATCCTAAATCTGGTGCGTCTGCCAATTCCGCCAAACCCGCAAATATGACCCGTACTGGGCTCGAACCAGTGACCCATTGATTAAAAGTCAATTGCTCTACCAACTGAGCTAACGAGTCAAATAACTTTCGTTATTACGGTCCCGACGGGAATCGAACCCGCGATCTTCGCCGTGACAGGGCGACGTGATAACCGCTACACTACGGGACCTATGGGAGTTAACGGGATCGAACCGCTGACCCTCTGCTTGTAAGGCAGATGCTCTCCCCAGCTGAGCTCAAACTCCCTAGAGCTAAGCGACTTCCATATCTCACAGGGGCAACCCCCAACTACTTCCGGCGTTCTAGGGCTTAACTTCTGTGTTCGGCATGGGTACAGGTGTATCTCCTAGGCTATCGTCACTTAACTCTGAGTAATACCTACTCAAAATTGAATATCTATCAAATTCCAAGAAAACCTTTACGCTTTCGTATTCTCAGTTACTTTGGATAAGTCCTCGAGCTATTAGTATTAGTCCGCTACATGTGTCGCCACACTTCCACTTCTAACCTATCTACCTGATCATCTCTCAGGGCTCTTACTGATATAAAATCATGGGAAATCTCATCTGAGGTGGGTTTTCACACTTAGATGCTTTCAGCGTTTATCCCTTCCCTACATAGCTACCCAGCGATGCCTTTGGCAAGACAACTGGTACACCAGCGGTAAGTCCACCTGGTCCTCTCGTACTAGGAGCAGATCCTCTCAAATTTCCTCACGCCCGCGACGGATAGGGACCGAACTGTCTCACGACGTTCTGAACCCAGCTCGCGTGCCGCTTTAATGGGCGAACAGCCCAACCCTTGGGACCGACTACAGCCCCCAGGATGCGACGAGTCGACATCGAGGTGCCAAACCTCCCGTCGATGTGAACTCTTGGGGAGATAAGCCTGTTATCCCCAGGGTAGCTTTTTATCCGTTGAGCGATGGCCCTTCCATACGGAACCACCGGATCACTAAGCTCGACTTTCGTCCCTGCTCGAGTTGTAGCTCTCGCAGTCAAGCTCCCTTATACCTTACACTCTGCGAATGATTTCCAACCATTCTGAGGGAACCTTTGGGCGCCTCCGTTACCTTTTTAGGAGGCGACCGCCCCAGTCAAACTGCCCGTCAGACACTGTCTCCGATAGGGATCACCTATCCGGGTTAGAGTGGCCATAACACAAGGGTAGTATCCCAACATCGTCTCCTTCGAAACTGGCGTCCCTGATCTCATAGACTCCTACCCTATCCTGTACATGTGGTACAGACACTCAATATCAAACTGCAGTAAAGCTCCATGGGGTCTTTCCGTCCTGTCGCGGGTAACCTGCATCTTCACAGGTACTAAAATTTCACCGAGTCTCTCGTTGAGACAGTGCCCAAATCATTACGCCTTTTCGTGCGGGTCGGAACTCACCCGACAAGGAATTTTCGCTACCTTAGGACCGTTATAGTTACGGCCGCCGTTTACTGGGGCTTCAATTCATACCTTCGCGTTACCGCTAAGCACTCCTCTTAACCTTCCAGCACCGGGCAGGCGTCACCCCTCTATACATCATCTTACGATTTAGCAGAGAGCTGTGTTTTTGATAAACAGTTGCTTGGGCCTATTCACTGCGGCTGACGTAAAGTCAGCACCCCTTCTCCCGAAGTTACGGGGTCATTTTTGCCGAGTTCCTAACGAGAGTTCTCTCGCTCACCTGAGGCTACTCGCCTCGACTACCTGTGTCGGTTTGCGGTACGGGTAGAGTATGTTTAAACGCTAGAAGCTTTTTCTTGGCAGTGTGACGTCACTAACTTCGCTACTAAACTTCGCTCCCCCATCACAGCTCAATGTTATAGAATTGGCATTAACCCAATTCACATCTCACTGCTTAGACGCACCTCCAGTCGCACGCTTTAGTTAGCCTACTGCGTCCCTCTTCACTACATACCTAGTACAGGAATATCAACTGTTGTCCATCGGATACACCTTTTCGCTCTCCTTAGGTCCCGACCAACCCAGCGACGAGACTGCAGGAACCAGTCCGTGGAAAGGTACACGCACCCGTCTTTCGCCACCCATACCGGTAGCTCACTTATGCGTCCAGCGCCCGTCACGGTACACGCCTTTCTCCAGACATAGAACGCTCTCCCTACGATGCGAGGTTAAGTTGAAGCAGACGAGCGTAGGGAAACCGAGTCGAATAGGCGCTATAGTATCATGCCGAGACCCGAAACCATGTGACCTACCCATGAGCAGGTTGAAGGTGCGGTAAAACGTCACTGAGGACTGAACCAGGCACGTTGAAAAGTGCTTTGGATGACTTGTGGGTAAACGGAGAAATTCCAAACGAACTTGGAGATAGCTGGTTCTCTCCGAAATAGCTTTAGGGCTAGCGTCGACATCAAGATTCTGGAGGTAGAGCACTGTTTGGGTGAGGGTCCATCCCGGATTACCAATCTCAGATAAACCCGAATGCCAATGAATTATGGTCGGCAGTCAGACTCGCGAGTGCTAAGATCCGTAGTCGAAAGGGAAACAGCCCAGACCACCAGCTAAGGTCCCAAAATAATTGTTAAGTGGAAAAGGATGGGGTTGCACAGACAACTAGGATGTTAGCTAGAAGCAGCTATTCATTCAAAGAGTGCGTACAGCTCACTAGTCGAGTGACCCTGCGCCGAAAATGTACTGGGAGCTAAAAACAATTTACCGAAGCTGTGGATACCTTTATAGGTATGGTAGGAGAGCTGTTCTAGTGTGGAGAAGGTGTACCGTGAGGAGCGCTGGAACGCATAGAAGTGAGAATGCCGGTATGAGTAGCGAAAGACAGGTGAGAATCCTGTCCACCGTAAGACTAAGGTTTCCAGGGAAGGCTCGTCCGCCCTGGGTTAGTCGGGGACCTAAGGAGAGACCGAAAGGGTGTATCCGATGGACAACAGGTTGATATTCCTGTACTAGAGTATGTAGTGATGGAGGGACGCAGTAGGTTAACTAAAGCAGACGACTGGAAGAGTCTGTCTAAGCAGTGAGGTGTGAATTGAGTCAAAATGCTTAATTCTATAACATTGAGCTGTGATGGGGAGCGAAGTTTAGTAGCGAAGTTAGTGACGTCACACTGCCAAGAAAAGCTTCTAGCGTTAATCATACTTCACCCGTACCGCAAACCGACACAGGTAGTCGAGGCGAGTAGCCCTCAGGTGAGCGAGAGAACTCTCGTTAAGGAACTCGGCAAAATGACCCCGTAACTGGGAGAAGGGGTGCTGACTTTACGTCAGCTGCAGTGAATAGGCCCAAGCAACTGTTTATCAAAAACACAGCTTTCGCTAAATCGTAAGATGATGTATAGGGGTGACGCCTGCCCGGTGCTGAAGGTTAAGAGGAGTGCTTAGCGTAAGCGAAGGTATGAATTGAAGCCCCAGTGAAACGGCGGCCGTAACTATAACGGTCCTAAGGTAGCGAAATTCCTTGTCGGGTAAGTTCCGACCCGCACGAAAGGCGTAATGATTTGGGCACTGTCTCAACGAGAGACTCGGTGAAATTTTAGTACCTGTGAAGATGCAGGTTACCCGCGACAGGACGGAAAGACCCCATGGAGCTTTTACTGCAGTTTGATATTGAGTGTCTGTACCACATGTACAGGATAGGTAGGAGTCTCATGAGATCGGGACGCCAGTTTCGAAGGAGACGTTGTTGGGATACTACCTTGTGTTATGGGCCACTCTAACCCGGATAGGTGATCCCTATCGGAGACAGTGTCTGACGGGCAGTTTGATCTGGGGCGGTCGCCTCCTAAAAAGGTAACGGAGGCGCCCAAAGGTTCCCTCAGAATGGTTGGAAATCATCTGCAGAGTGTAAAGGTATAAGGGAGCTTGACTGCGAGAGCTACAACTCGAGCAGGGACGAAAGTCGGGCTTAGTGATCCGGTGGTTCCGTATGGAAGGGCCATCGCTCAACGGATAAAAGCTACCCTGGGGATAACAGGCTTATCTCCCCAAGAGTTCACATCGACGGGGAGGTTTGGCACCGATGTCGGCTCGTCGCATCCTGGGGCTGTAGTCGGTCCCAAGGGTTGGGCTGTTCGCCCATTAAAGCGGCACGCGAGCTGGGTTCAGAACGTCGAGACAGTTCGGTCCCTATCCGTCGCGGGCGTAGGAAATTTGAGAGGATCTGCTCCCTAGTACGAGAGGACCAGAGGGACTTACCGCTGGTGTACCAGTTGTCTTGCCAAAGGCATCGCTGGGTAGCTATGTAGGGAAGGGATAAACGCTGAAAGCATCTAAGTGTGAAACCCACCTCAAGATGAGATTTCCCATGATTTTATATCAGTAAGAGCCCTGAGAGATGATCAGGTAGATAGGTTAGAAGTGGAAGTGTGTGACACATGGAGCGGACTAATACTAATAGCTCGAGGACTTATCCAAAGTAACTCAGAGATATGACAGCGTAAGGTTTAGTTTGTGGAATTTTGATAGATATTCAATTTTGAGATGTATTACATCAGAGTTAAGTGACGATAGCCCTAGGAGATACACCCTGTACCCATGCCGAACACAGCAGTTAGCCCTAGAACGCCGGAAGTAGTTGGGGTTGCCCCCGTGAGATAAGGGGTCGGAAAGGTCAGCTTAGGCTCGATTTGGGAGTTTAGCTCAGCTGGGAGAGCATCTGCCCACAAGCAGAGGGTCAGCGGTTCGATCCCGTTAACTCCCCATAGGTCCCGTAGTGTAGCGGTTATCACGTCGCCCCTGTCACGGCGAAGATCGCGGGTTCGATTCCCGTCGGGACCGTTAATAACGAAAAGTTATTTGACCTCGTTAGCTCAGTTGGTAGAGCAATTGACTTTTAATCAATGGGTCACTGGTTCGAGCCCAGTACGGGTCATATTTGCGGGTTTGGCGGAATTGGCAGACGCACCAGATTTAGGATCTGGCGCTTAACGGCGTGGGGGTTCAAGTCCCTTAACCCGCATAATAGAAATCAGCCGGCTTAGCTCAGTTGGTAGAGCATCTGATTTGTAATCAGAGGGTCGCTGTTCAAGTCATGTAGCCGGCATTAATATAAACCAGAGTCGATGCGAACGTAGTTCAGTGTAGAACACCACCTTGCCAAGGTGGGGGGTCGTGGTTCGAATCCCGTCGTTCGCTTATAGAGGCGGGGTGGCGGAACTGGCAGACGCACAGGACTTAAAATCCTGCGATTGGTAACGATCGTACCGGTTCGATTCCCGGTCCTCGGCATATATTGAAGAGCACCCTTAGCTCAACTGGATAGAGTACCTGACTACGAATCAGGCGGTTAGAGGTTCGACCTCTAGGGGTGCATTAAACATTTCATCCGGGAAGTAGCTCAGCTTTGGTAGAGTACTGGTTTGGGACCAAGGTGTCGCAGGTCTCGAACTCCCGTCTTCCCGATTGATGGCGGTGTAGCTCAGCTGGCCAGAGCGTCCGGTTCATACCCGGGAGGTCGGGGGTTCTGATCCCCTTCGCCGCTATAATGATCTTGTTGGACCTTTAGCTCAGCTGGTTAGAGCTTTCGGCTCATAAACCGAGTGGTCGTAGGTTCAAGTCCCACAAGGTCCATTGGAATGATGGAGGATTACCCAAGTCCGGCTGAAGGGAACGGTCTTGAAAACCGTCAGGCGTGTAAAAGCGTGGGTTCGAATCCCACATCCTCCTTTATTTATTATTAACGCGGGATGGAGCAGCTCGGTAGCTCGTCGGGCTCATAACCCGAAGGTCGTAGGTTCAAATCCTGCCCCGCAATATTTGGCTCGGTAGCTCAGTTGGTAGAGCAATGGATTGAAGCTCCATGTGTCGGCGGTTCGATTCCGTCTCGCGCCATTTTTTTAATATGATACTATGCGGGTGTAGTTTAGTGGTAAAACTACAGCCTTCCAAGCTGTTGTCGCGAGTTCGATTCTCGTCACCCGCTTTGAACTTTTGTTCATGTACCAAGTTTTTAACTTGGGCGCGTAGCTCAGGTGGTTAGAGCACGCCTGATAAGCGTGAGGTCGGTGGTTCGAGTCCACTCGTGCCCATTAATAGGAGAATTACTCAAGAGGCTGAAGAGGACGGTTTACAAATCGTTAGGTCGGGTAACTGGCGCAAGGGTTCGAATCCCTTATTCTCCGTCATTAAAGAGCTCTTAGCTCTTTTTTTTTATTTTCTTATTGCTTCTTACTTTATTTAATTTTTGTTATACTATAACTAGTTTTAGTTCTATTTTATGTTTAAGGAGTGTTTATGAAATTTAAATATCTAGTAACTTTTTGTTATTACGCTTTAGTTTATTTTAACTGGTTGTAGTTTTACTAAGTCAGAAGATTTTAGTCAGAATTCTAGTTTAGAAACGTCAACAAGTCAATCTACTTTAACTAGTGTTAACTCGACTGAAGATCAAAAAGAATTCTTTCGTTATCTTTATCAGCCTGTTTTCGATAGCTATAGAAAGATATTTTCTTCGCCCAAAGACCTCTCTTTAATTCCTTCGCTTTATAATAGTTTAAGTGCTACTAAACGACCTATTGGCAGCTGGGTTGTTGAAAATTCTGTTTTTAACTCTGATAAACTTCGTTATGCCTATGTTGATTTGAATGAAGATAGCGTTGAGGAGCTAATTATTGGAGTCCAGCAATCAGATGGGAGCTACTCTATATCAGGCTTATATTACTTAGAGAATGATAAACCATTACTTTTATCTGAGGGATATGTAGCTGGACATGGTGGAGCTAGGAATACTACGACTATCTATAAAGGTGGAGAGGTTCTTGAATTGAGTTGGTCTTCTGGAACCGGAGAAGGTAGGGGAGTTCTCTATCAACTCAATCCAAACCAGAAAGCCGCTTCTATAGTAAAAGAACAAGATATTAAAGTGCCAGGAAATAATTCCTTGGATGATATTTTTGGTAAATCAGAATCTGAAATAATTAATATACGTGATTTTGATTGGCAACAATTTGAATTTTTCTGTAGTATAAATGGTTCTCAAACTGAACAAAAAGCTCCGTGGAATCCCTAGTAAATCTGCAAAATTAGAAGCTTTTATAAAAGGATGGGGAGAAAGACTTGGTCAACCTAATTACAAAAAAGGAATTACAGGTGGAGATGTTGGTCCAGATAATCTATATACATTTGGGGATGGTCCGAGTGAAAAAATGAATGCAGAGTATTCAGATACTGGCTTAGGAACTGCTCAGTACCGAATTGTAGAACGCTACAGTAATTGGGATAAATTTCCAGATGTTCATAGCTATTACTTTGCTATAACCAACACAGGAGAAGCTATCGTCTTTCATTCACCAACAACTAATGGCTGAGTCATGTACTTAAAACCAGACAGAAAATACAGAAACTCAGGCAGAGTTTAAACGTTTGGTG
>BNJU01004086.1_pt1 | contig 131464 bp, 177 predicted proteins | sample 8539281 | NCBI WGS metagenome assembly BNJU01 (sample SAMD00202456, study PRJDB9452) | human saliva metagenome | isolation source: human saliva | place: Japan
CAGTTACGTATTGCTTGAAATAATTGAATTTTTAAGTCCTGTTCAGATTCAAGACTCAAACCAGGAGGCCCAGTCTGACAAGGAACAAAAACGGACGCCTGAGCAGATAGAAGCCATCTATTCGTCAGGGACCAATATCCTAGTATCAGCTTCGGCTGGATCTGGAAAAGACCTTTGTCATGGTTCAACGGATCCTGGATCAGCTGCATCGGGGATTTCTATCCAGCAATTGTTTATCTCGACCTCACCGTCAAGGCGCTGACTGAGCTCATGGAACGTTTAGAAAAAGAGTTAGAGAAAAGTCTTAAGGCTAGCCAGGATGAGGAGCTCAAGCACCACTTGGCTCAACAAATTGCAGAATTACTCAACTAGTGATATCGGGACCATGGATGCCTTCACGCGCCGACTGGTCTCCAAATACGGCTATTTATTGGGGCTCTCACTGACCTTCCGCATCCTTCAAAGTGCGAGAGCGAGCAGTCCTTACTCAAGAATGACTGTTTTGAACAAGTCTTTGAGCGCTTTATGAGGTGCAAGGACCTGACCGCCTCTTTTAGTCGCCTAGTTAAGAACTTTACAGAAAGGGCAAGTCGCTAGCTGGGTTTAAGGACCAGGTTTATGCACTGGTAGACTTCTCCAATCCACTGCGGATCCCCAAGCCTGAGTTGGAGGAGTCCTTCTCAAAGGTTATCAGGATCTGGACTATACGAAGCTCTTGGACCAGTTGGCCCAAGAGGTAAAAAGAGCAACTCTTTGAACTGGAATCTTTCTTTACCTTCCACCTGGCCAATGAGGGCAAGCTTTTTCTAGGGCTAGTACCAAGAGAATGTTACCGCTATTCAAGACTTAATTGCTGGGACTCAATGAGCAGTCCAGCCAGGAAGCCATCTTTGAGGTCTTAGAGCGGGTGGTCTTGATCTCTCGTGCAGCGGAGGACGAAGCCTGACCATCACGACACGAAAAGAAGACCTGAAAGAGCTAGCTACTGCCTTCAATGACGAACGTAAAGAACGGATCGAAGCCTTTGCGGGCAGCAGCTTCCCAGCACTACCAATTGACCCTATCAGATTCGCTTCAAGGATGAGCCCTTGCCTTTGCTAGTCTTGCTCAGGATTTTGTCCAAGCTTTCTCGATTGCTTATTTGGAGCGCAAGAAGCAGGGAAAAATGCCTTTGAGTTTGGCGACATCAGCCATTTTTGCCATCCAGATTCTAGAAGAATTTCTCATATCCGCAAGCTCTATCAGGAGCGCTACCACGAGGTTATGGTCGATGAGTACCAGGATACCAACCACACCCAAGAGCGGATGTTGGAGTCTTGTCCAATGGGCGCAACCGCTTCATGGTGGGAGATATTAAGCAGTCTATCTACCGCTTCCGTCAGGCGGATCCCCAGATTTTTAATGACAAGTTTAAGGCCTCACCAAGAAGAAGGGGCAGATGGCAAATTGATTCTGCTCAAGGAGAATTTCCGTAGCCATGTAGAGGTTTTTAGAAGCGACCAACCATGTCTTTGAACGCCCTCATGGATGAGGAAGTTGGAGAAATTCTCTATGACCAGAGCTATCGCTTGATTGCGGGCAATCCAGAGAAGAAGGAGCCAACGCCTGCCTATGAGACGGAGTTCCTGCTCTATGATGGCAGTCAGGAAGTGGATGAAACAGGTGAAGACGAGGAGCAAGAAGGGGATAGTCTATCCTCAGGTGAAGTCCTTTTGTCATCAAGGAGATCATCCGCCTCCACAATGAAGAGGGGGTACCTTTTCAAGGATATGACGCTTTAACGGCTTTCTCGGACCCGGAACGACAAGGTTCTTTCAGCCTTTGAAGCCTATCAGATTCCTATCGTTGCGGACGGGGAGAGGAAAACTACCTCCAGTCGGTTGAGGTCATGGTCCTCTTGGATACCCTCCGTACCATTAACAATCCCTTACAGGACTATCCTTTGGTGGCCCCTCATGAAATCAGCCATGTTTGAATTTGACGAGGACCAGTTGGCCCGTTTAGCCTTACAGAGAGGTGAAGGCAAAAAAGCAGAAAATCTCTATGAGAAACTGCAACATGCCTTAGACCAGACTGGAAGTGCTCCTCAGTTGATCGATGCGAGCTTAAGAGACAAACTCACTCGCTTTATGGAGACACTAGATGCCTGGCGTGACTACGCCCAGACGCATTCTTCTATGATCTGCTCTGGAAGATTTATCAGGATCGCCACTATTATGATTATGTGGGTGCCTTACCAAATGGAGCCCAACGGCAGGCCAATCTCTATGCCTTGACCCTTCGGGCAAATGACTTGAAAGCTCTAGCTTCAAGGGCTTGCCTCGCTTTATTTCCATGATTGATAAGATTTTGGAAAACCAGCACGACTTGGCCAATGTTGCCCAGGCAGTTCCTAAGGATGCTGTCCAGCTTATGACCATCCATAAGAGCAAAGGACTTGAGTTCCCCTATGTCTTTATCCTCAATACCGATAAAAAGTTTGTCGGAAAGGAACTGTCGACAAATGCCGTGATCAGTCGGAAAAATGGGTGGGCATCAAGTATATTGCGAATCTCCCTGTCGAGTCTGATCAAGAGGGACTTCCTGAGGCCGTCTCGATTGGTCATTGAGACCCCTGCCCTTACCAGCGAAATGTCGAGGAAATTCGTCTGGTCGCCTTTATCGGAACAGATGCGCCTTCTCTATGTCGCTATGACCCGGGCAGAGCGCAAGCTTTATCTGGTGGGCAAGGGCCGGCAAGATAAATTGGAAGAGAAAAAAATGGGGAGCCAGTGTCAATGGACGCTTAAGTCCAGCTCTTCGCAAGGAAATCAATTGTTTCCAAGACTGGCTCTATGCTATCCAAGCCGTCTTTGCCCAGCAACATTTGGCCTATCAGACACGCTTTGTGACCGACCAAGACTTGACGCCGGAGCAAATCGGTCACTTGGAGGTTAAGACGTCCCTCCCAGTCGATGACCTCAAGGACAATCGCCAATCAGAAGAGATTCGCCGTGCCCTGGATGTCTTAGAATCTGTGGACCGGCTCAACACCCAGTACCAAGCAGCTATCCAACTCCCTAGTGTGCGGACTCCAAGTCAAATCAAAAAATTCTATGAACCTATCCAAGATATCGAAGGAGTGGACCTCATGGAAAAAGTGGACGTCCCCTTACCAAGATTTGAGTTTCCAAAATTCGGCAAGGAAGAAGCTGTGACAGGAGCAACAGTCGGTAGTGCCCTGCACGAACTGATGCAACGGATCCCATTGACGACGATTCCAACCATGGAGAGCCTAGCAATGGTCCTCCAAGAGGTCAATGCCAGCCCAGCTGTCAAGGAGCGAATCGACCTTAAGAAGGTCTTGGCCTTCTTCCAGACTGACTTGGGCCAACTTTTGCTCAAGGAGGCAGACAAGGTTCATCGTGAAGCACCCTTTGCCATGCTCAAAACGGATCCAACTAGTGGTCAGGACTTTGTGGTCCGGGGGATCTTAGACGGTTACCTCCTTTTGGAAGATCGGATCCTGCTCTTTGACTACAAGACAGACCGTTACATGAACCCTCAGGACTTGCTAGATCGTTACCATGCTCAACTGGAGCTCTACGCGGAAGCCCTCCGACGCTCTTATGGGGTGGACCGGCTTGAATCCTATTTGATTTTACTGGGTGGTGAGCAGCTGCAAGTCGTTTCTCTAGCAGATAGAAAGGATCCATCATGACGCCTATCGAACGAATCCAAGAGATGGAAAGCCATCTCAAGGTCTACCAAGGCTTAATCGAAGAGCTTGAAGCCTGTTTGCAACGAGTGGAAGCTGGCCAGTCTCGCTATATCACCCTTCGCGATTACTACACTAGCCAGGTCTACATGGAGGATGTCGAACTGTCCAATCAACCAGACTTTCCTGAAGAGGTCTACTGTGGCGTCTTATCGGAAGATGCCGTCTACGATTTGTTGGACGAGCACTACCAAAAGGCAGTGGAAATGCTAGACCTTGCGACTAAGATGTTAAAAGAACGATAAGAACACAAAAAGAGAGTGGGACAGAAATCGGTAATTCGTTAGAATTCGATTTCGTCGTCCCACCTCCGCACAGTTGAGTAGGGCTGTAAAAGCTGATGAAATCAGCGTAGTAGAGCCCACTCAACCACTGCGTCTTGCTCGACAATCCAAAGACAATTGAGAGGCTAGGACTTTTGTTCCATCCTCTATTGATACGCAAAACAGGTCAACAGATGACCTAAAAATCATTGAACAAATTAAGCTCTTCTATTTTGACAAAAAAGTCAATCTTTCTGTGACGCACTGGAAGTTGCGTCTACCTGATTCTGATCTGCTTCTTCTTGTTTAGAAGAATTTCTTTCCGTCTTATCTAAAAGTGTCGGGCTCTTTTCTGTACATGCCCGCAGGCCGTTAGGATAAAGACAGAAATCAGAGCCAGAAACAAGCTCCCAATTTTCTTGAATCTAGACATACGAGTCCTCCATTTTACGAAACTTGATGAGACTAGCACTCCGCCAAAAATTCCTGCACAGTCTCGACATCTTCTGGACTACCGCCTCGGTCAATATCGCAGATATGCTGGAGCCCATATTTTTCGATAATCAAGGCAGTCGCCCCGCAGAAGGTCCGGCCGTGTTTAACAGAGTCACCATTATTAACAAAACCTTTAATCAGCCCAGGATGTTTCTTGATAAAGCGTTTGGTAGACCAGGGAATTTTCCCAGCACCAGCATTTCGAGTAATGAGAATACAGGGCTCTTCCAGTTTCTCCTTGATAGTCTGGGTCGGATAGCCCAGTGATTCTGCAAATCGTTTACCAATACCAGTATTTGAATCATAAACTACAATCATCTTCATCACCTACTTTCTTAAAAAAAGGATAGCAAACCAAGCCGCAAAGCCTAAAACCACGACATCTGAGATGAGCATAAGCATGAACTCTAAATCTGGCATCATGTGAATGTACATCAGCAATGACAAAGTTGTCAAAGCCAGTGCCGTCAGCTTAACAACTGCCGGCAAGCCCGGAATCAAAGCTGCTCCGATCAGGACAACGATGAGACCTCCGACTAAAAATGACTGAAAATCCACACTTAAACTAAAACCAACTGTCGCACCGCCGTAACCAATGGTCAAAAGACCAATCAGCACCAGACAGATACCCAAAATAGCCAATCCGCTCATAGCAAATCCTCCTTGCTTATTCATTCATTTCCTCACTTTCCGTTTTTGAATGAACGATTTCTAATATTCATTCAAAACTTTTTAAAAAATAATTCACTTTATACTTATCCAATCACATTTCTTGAATACCTTCCAATTCCTATTCGCACTACATAAGACATCACCTCCTTTTGTTTATGAATGAATGATTTTAAAAATTCATTCATGCTTGCTTCTAAGTAAAGGAATTTCCTCTATTTGGAAAAAATCCCCTTAACAAAATATTTCACTAAAGTCTCAAGACTATCGAAGTAGCCTGAAAATTCCTGCTCTGTGACATGCATGTCTATGTAATAAATCAAGTCATAAACCTTCATGATCTCAGCTATTTTCTCCTTCGAAAAGCCCTCTTCCTGCAAGCGCTGGCTGAAGGTCTGAATCAGAAACTGATGAAAGGCATTGGATGCTCGTCCGGCATCCTGATTATAGTAATCGTGCAGAATCTGAGAAATGCCTGGCTTGTTCCACTCAGCCAGAATTTTATTGGGTGAAATCAACTCAAAAGTGACTGCAAAAAGCTGTTCAACGATTGTCTCGGGCTCGCCCTGCCAGTCTACGCGTTGCATGATTCCCTCACGTATACGGCTATTTTCAGCTACATAAACCTCCAAGAAGATAGCTTCCTTGGACTCATAATACTTGTAAAAGGATCCGACAGCCATACGGCTCTTCTTAGCAATATCAGAAATTCCAGTCGCTTTATAGCCTTTTTTTCTGCAAATACTTCTCAGTCAGCAGCCCAAGAGCTCATTTTTTATCCATTTCATGCTTTCTTTTATGAATGAATCAATCTATATATTCATTCATATTTTAACACATTCTTGCCATTTGTCAAGCATTTATGATATACTATACAAAAAAAGATAGTTTGCTAATCAAATTATTTTTTTGTACTATATTTTTGGAAGTTGAGCTATGCTCAAGGAAAGACGTAACCAGGGTACCATCGCCCTACTGGTAATTACTTTTATTTTTCTAGCAGTTGCTGCAGTGATGGGATTTATCCAATACCAAAAAGTCAACACCAAGACTGCCTATGACCGAAATAGCAATCCCGGAGCAGATTCAGCAGTCTATGCTGAAGTGTCATATATTTTTCCAGAGGCTCTGATTGAAGTAGAAGATAATACTCAAGTTTGGCTGGTTGCTTACCAAGACGGATATGTTGGTCTGCAGGCTAAAAAGGGAGACAAACAGATTGCCCAGCTCTTGGAAAAAGAGAAAAAGGGCGAGCTGGAAAAAAATCCTGTCCGAATCGTTGGCTCCTATGTTAATGCTAACTCCCCTAAAAAAAATCAGGGATATATCTCTAATTATGGCAGCCTCGTTCGCGGTCTCCTAGCAGACAATCCCGAAGTCATCACAGTAATGTCAAGCAGCTCCTATATCTCTATCACTGAATTTGAATCTGACAATCTTGCATTCATGTTCTACATTCTGTTTTTGATTGGACTCTGTGTTTTCTTTGTCGTTATAGGAATTATCGGCCGCAAGAAAAATATCGCTGCCTACGAAGAAATCTATGCAGCCTATCCAGAGGCCAAGAACAATCTCAATATCCTGCTGGAACAAGCTTCTTTCCACGACGATGTGCTGAAAATTGCTGTTTATAAAGACCATCTCATTGCCTACTATAGAGGTTTCAAGGCGATTGATCTCAAACAGGTCGTCCATCTCTACCACCACATTCTCACCATGCATCGTGGCTTCGTTGCTTCAAACAGAAACTCAACCTTAGTTGCTGTTCGAAACAATCAAAAGAAATACCAAATGCCTATTAAGAACATTGGTAAAACAACAGACACTAAACTTCAGTCAACCTTTGACTACCTCTACAACCACTTCCCTCATATCCGATTGGGAGTGTAATATCACATAAAGAGAGTGGGACAGAAATCGGTAATTCATTAGAATTCGATTTCGTTGTCCCACCTCCGGACAGTTGAGTAGGGCTATAAAAGCTGATGAAATCAGCGTAGTAGAGCCCACTCAACCACTGCGTCTTGCTCGACAATCCAAAGACAATTGAGAGGCTAGGACTTTTGTCCCAGTCTCTTCAAATTGAAGATAAAGTCTTTTGAAAAACTTTCCTTAGGTGAGTGCGGACGTCAGCGAACTTCGTAGAAGTTCCATGACTTAGTTTTGAACCTAAGGTTTCAAAACTACCGAGTGCTTGAACCATAGTGGTTCAAGCACTTTTTCTCACGGCGGAAAGTTTTTAGATTTGCTTAAATGCTTATCTAATAAAAAAATTTTTGAAAATATTATCTAGCTAGTTAATGTAAAAATAGTTTGTTTCCATTCAAAAAACTCCGGTTTCCCGGAGTTTTTTTGATTGATTAGTGTGATACGCGACGACGTGCTGCTTTTTTACGGTTTTCTTCGATGAAAGCTGCTTTTTGTTCTTCAGGCTCGATTACTTTTTTCTTGAATGTGTAAACTGCACCTGCTACAGCAGCAACTGTACCAGCAACACCAGTAACAAAACCTTTACCAAATCCTTTAGCCATGAGAATTTCTCCTTTTTAGAACTTTAAATTTTTATGTTATAATATATGGTAACGAAAAAATGCGATTTTTGCAAGGAAAAACGATGAAAAACAAGATAATTGTGATAGTGGGGCCGACCGCTGTTGGGAAAACAGCCCTCGCTATCGAGGTGGCCCAGCGTTTTCAGGGAGAGGTCATCAGTGGGGACAGTCAGCAAGTCTACCGCACCCTAGATATCGGAACGGCCAAGGCTAGTCCAGAGGAGCAGGCAGCGGCTCCCCACCATCTGATCGATGTCCGCGAGGTGACAGAGACCTACTCGGCCTATGATTTTGTCAAAGAAGCCAGCCAAGCCATCGAGGAGATTCAAGGGCGTGGCCATCTTCCCATTATTGCTGGAGGGACCGGTCTCTATGTCCAAAGTCTTCTCGAAGGTTATCATCTAGGTGGGGATGTTGCCCATGAGGATATTCTAGCCTATCGGGAGTCCTTGTCGCCTCTTACGGATGAAGAACTGTTTGAGCAAGTAGCGAAAGAGGGAATGGAGATCCCACAGATCAATCGTAGACGGGCCATGCGAGCTTTAGAGATCGCCCATTTCGGTCAGGACTTGGAAAATCAAGCTCCAGCCTATGAGCCCTATATCATCTGTCTAGACGATGATCGCCAAGCCTTGTATGACCGCATTAACCGACGGGTGGATCTCATGGTTGAGCAAGGCTTGTTAGAAGAAGCCCAGTGGCTCTATGATAACTATCCTGATGTTCAGGCTGCTAAGGGGATTGGCTACAAGGAGCTCTTCCCTTATTTCAAGGGGGAGCAAAGTTTAGAAGAAGCCCTGGAGCAACTCAAGCAAAATACGCGCCGCTTTGCCAAACGCCAGTTGACCTGGTTCCGCAATCGGATGACGGTTCATTTTTACCAGATTGGAGAAAAAGGCTTTAAGGAGCGGGTTCTCCAAGATATAGAAAGATTTTTAAATGATAGAAACTGAGAAAAAACAGGAGCGGGTCCTCATTGTCGGTGTCGAGCTTCAAGGTATGGAAAACTTTGACATGTCCATGGAGGAGTTGGCCAGCCTAGCCAAGACAGCCGGAGCAGAAGTCGTCGGCGTCTACACCCAAAAGAGAGAAAAGTACGACAGCAAGACCTTCGTCGGCTCTGGGAAGCTAGAAGAGATTGCCCAAATGGTCGATGCGGATGAGGTTTCGACCGTTGTCGTTAACAACCGTTTGACCCCTCGCCAGAATGTGAATTTAGAAGAAATCTTAGGTGTAAAGGTCATCGACCGGATGCAGCTGATCTTGGATATCTTTGCCATGCGGGCTCGGAGCCACGAAGGCAAGCTCCAGGTTCATCTGGCCCAACTTAAGTATCTCTTGCCTCGTTTGGTAGGTCAAGGAATCATGCTCAGCCGGCAGGCCGGGGGGATTGGTTCCCGTGGTCCAGGGGAAAGTCAGCTAGAGTTGAACCGCCGGAGTGTCCGCAATCAAATCACCGATATTGAGCGTCAACTCAAGGTGGTCGAGAAGAACCGAGAAGTGGTCCGGGAAAAACGCCTAGAATCCCCCATCTTTAAGATTGGCTTGATCGGCTATACCAATGCCGGTAAATCAACCATTATGAATGCCTTGACCAGTAAGACCCAGTACGAAGCAGATGAACTCTTTGCGACCTTGGATGCCACAACCAAGAGCATCCACTTGACCGGTAACCTCCAGGTGACGCTAACGGATACAGTTGGTTTTATTCAGGACTTGCCGACAGAGTTGGTGACCAGCTTTAAGTCGACCTTAGAAGAGAGCAAGAATGTGGATCTCTTGGTCCATGTCATCGATGCCTCTGATCCCAACCATGAAGAGCATGAAAAGACAGTCCTTCAGATTATGAAAGATTTGGAGATGCTGGAGATTCCACGCTTGACCCTCTACAACAAGGCAGACAAGGTCAAGGACTTTACCCCGACACAGACACCTTACCGCCTGGTTTCGGCCAAGGATCCCGATAGTCGGGCTAAACTTCAGGGCATTCTACTTGAAAAGATGCAAGAGCTCTTCCAGCCCTTTACGATTCAGGTTCCTTTTGAGCAAGCCTACCGCATCCATGAATTGGAGACCATGGCCATTCTGACCGAGCGTTCCTATGAGGAGACTGGTGAGGTCATAACAGGCTACATCGCCCCGAAAAATGCATGGAGACTAGAGGAGTTTTATCACCATGGATTATCTTAACATCGCCCTCAGCTACGGTGGCTATACCAGTCTAGACAAGGTCTATTTAGATCGGGTTTTAGCGGGATTGACAGAGGAGCAGAAGCTTCAGTTTATTACGCCGCCACCCAGTGTCATCAACGCCTACTTCGCAGAGCTCTACCAAAAGAAAAGCCCGGAAGCAAGCAACTGACTACTATGAACAAGTCACTGAGGCCTTTGACCTTTATCAGACGAGTCCCAGCTTTGAGGAGGAGAAACCCTTTGTCCGTCTCAATCTTTCTGGCAAGGCCTATGGTTTTTTGCTACCGAGAAAAAGGGATTGGCGCAAGTATTTGCCCAGCAAGCTGAAACCATTCGCATGGCCCTCTTGTTTGATATAGCGCAAATCTTTTCCTCACTACCTCGTCTATGAAGAGGAAGGCTTGATTTTGATGCGTCTTGTTAGGGATGAAGAGGTAGTCGAGACCAAGGAGTTATCAGCTTTGTCTAATCTTGAAGAGCTGGCAGATGGTAGCATCCGTCTATCTGGTTACAACCAGGACGAATTGGTTCAATTAGCCACTGCCTACCCTGGAAAAAAATCGCTGTTCGATCCAAGAATCGGACCGCTATGATCTATATTAGTTAGAAAGTATACAATGGAAATTCAATTTTTAGGAACGGGTGCGGGACAACCGTCCAAATCTCGTAATGTCTCAAGTCTAGCCCTCAAACTCTTGGATGAGATCAATGAAGTCTGGCTCTTTGACTGTGGGGAAGGGACGCAGAACCGAATCTTAGAAACCAGCATCCGTCCGCGAAAGGTCAGCAAGATTTTTATTACCCATCTACACGGGGACCATATCTTTGGCTTGCCAGGTTTCCTCTCTAGCCGGGCTTTTCAAGCCAATGAAGAGCAGACGGATCTAGAGATTTATGGCCCAGTCGGAATCAAGTCTTTTGTCTTGACCAGCCTTCGAGTTTCCGGTTCCCGCCTACCCTATCAGATCCATTTTCATGAGTTTGATGAAGGTTCACTTGGGAAAATCATGGAGACAGATAAGTTTACGGTCTATGCCGAGGCCTTGGACCACACCATTTTCTGTGTCGGCTACCGGGTCATGCAGAAGGATTTGGAAGGGACCCTCGACGCAGACAAGCTCAAGGCAGCAGGGGTTCCATTTGGACCACTTTTTGGCCAGGTCAAAAATGGGCAGGATGTTACCCTGGAAGATGGTACCAAGATCATTGCTGCGGATTATATCTCAGCCCCTCGACCGGGTAAGATCATCACCATCTTGGGCGATACCCGGAAGACCAATGCCAGCGTCAGACTTGCCGTCAATGCAGATGTTCTCGTGCATGAGTCTACCTATGGCAAGGGCGATGAGAAGATTGCTCGTAAGCATGGCCACTCGACCAATATGCAGGCAGCAGAAGTGGCGCGTGAAGCAGGAGCCAAACATCTTCTACTCAACCATATCAGTGCCCGCTTCCTCTCCAAGGACGTCAGTCAATTGCGCAAGGATGCGGCGACTGTGTTTGAGAAGGTCCATGTGGTCAAGGACTTGGAAGAAGTGGAGATCTAAGATGCAAACTATCGTCATTACAGGCGCGAGTGGAGGCCTGGCACAGGAAATGGTTAAGCTCCTTCCTGAGGACCGGCTTATTCTCCTAGGGAGAAATCAAGAGAAACTGGAACAACTCTATGCTGACCATCCTCAAGCCGAATGCATCGGGATCGATATCACCGATTCATCATCTGTCCAAAAGCTCGTCCAAGAGCTCTATCAGCGCTATGGGCAGATTGATGTCTTGGTCAACAATGCAGGCTATGGGATCTTTGAAGAGTTTGACCAGATTACCAATGAGCAGATCCATGCCATGTTTGAGGTCAACACCTTTGCCCTCATGCAGCTTTCACGCTTGATGGGTGCGCACATGAAGGAAGCAGGCAAGGGGCACATCGTCAACATCGTCAGCATGGCGGGTCTCGTCGCAACAGCCAAATCCAGCCTTTATTCAGCTACTAAGTTTGCGGCCATTGGCTTCTCCAATGCCCTGCGGCTAGAACTGATGCCCTTTGGTGTCCATGTGACGACGGTCAATCCAGGCCCTATCCGGACCACTTTCTTTGATCAGGCAGACCCAGACGGAAGCTATGTCAAAGCTGTGGACCGCTACATTTTGGAACCAGACTTTGTAGCCAAGAAGATTGTGAAGAACTTTGGAAAAGCAAAACGTGAGCTCAATCTGCCTTGGCTTTTGAACTTGACCCACAATCTCTATACCCTTTTCCCACGCATCTCAGACAAGCTGGCTAGCAAGATGTTTAATTTCAAATAGGAGGAACCAGATGGCCGCGAATATTCAAGCTTATTTAGAAAATCTCCAGCAACCCTGGGGACAGATCTATTATGATATCCTTTTTGAACAATTAAAAGACATCAAGGGAAAGCGGGTCCTTGATTTTGGCAGTGGATTTGGCCTGGTGGCCAACCACCTAGCGAAAGACAATGATGTTCTTGCTGTGGAGCCCAATGAGGAAATGGTGGCTTTGCGGGCCCAGGATTATCCCTACCAGCAAGTAGTTGGAAGTCTAGATCAGTTGGCAAGTCTTGAAGATGCCAGCTTTGATGTTATCCTCTGCCACAATGTCTTGGAGTATGTGGAGGATCGCAAGGTGATTCTCAGGGAATTCACCCGCCTCTTGAAACCAGGTGGCCTACTCTCCATTGTCAAGCACAATGAAGTTGGCCGCGTCCTGCAGACTGTCGTCTTTGAAAATGATACTCAGAAGGCGCTTGATCTCTTAGCCGGCCAAGACCTGGAAACCCACTCCATGGGCTTGGCCCAGGCCTATGATCTCGGTGCAGCAGTAGAAGATCTAGCCCTCGAAGTTCAGGACTACCAAGGAATTCGTGTCTTTTATGGCTTACAGGATAATCGCTTCAAAGGCCAAGAAGGCTGGCGAGAGTCTATGCTTCAGATGGAGCGTGCTGTTTGTCAGGACTCCCCCTATCGGGATATAGCCTTCTTCCAGCACTATACCTTAAAAAGGAGTTAAGATGTTAGAGTACAAACAAGAGATTCCAGCGATGACAGACCTAGTCGCACTCTACAGCTCGGTCGGCTGGACCAATTATACCAACAACCCAGTTATGCTAGAAGAAGCTGTTAAAGCCAGTCTCTGGCAGTTGGGAGTCTATGATGAGAAAGAGCTCGTCGCCTACATTCGCTTGGTAGGTGATGGCCACTCTGTCATTTTTGTGCAGGATCTCCTGGTACGACCAGATCACCAGCGCCAAGGTATCGGAAGGAAACTTTTAGAAGAGGCTTTAGCGACCTTCCCCACCGTCTATCAACGGCTTCTCGTCACTGAACGGAGCGAGAAAAATCTTGCCTTTTATCAGTCCTTAGGATTTGTCGAACTTTCAGAGCAAGCCTGTACAGGGATGATTTATAAAATTTGATGGAGAGGATTTCCGGATAGGGAATCCTTTCTTCATTTCTTCTGTAAAATCATTTTTTCGCATTTGAAAAAATAATTCATGTTATAATAAGAAGACTAGATGACAGGGAGAAAAGAAAAACAGATGATCACGTCAAAATATGAATGGCAGTTTGCTGCGCCGTTTTCAGATGATACTTTTTTGGCGCAAGCAAAGAAGAGAGGATTAGAAGCATCTGCAGCCAAGTTGTTGGGAGAACGAGGGATCCAGACGGAAGAGGCGCTGGATCGTTTTCTTGAACCTCGGCTAGAAGATCTGCATGATCCCTACCTGCTTCACGATATGGACAAGGCAGTGGATCGCATTCGCCAAGCCATTGAAGATTATGAACAAATCCTAGTTTATGGAGACTATGATGCGGACGGGATGACGGCCGCTTCTATCATGAAGGAAACCCTGGAGCAGATGGGGGCGGAAGTAGACGTCTATCTGCCTAACCGCTTTACGGATGGCTATGGTCCCAATGCCAGTGTCTACAAGTACTTTATCGAACAGCAGGGGATTTCCCTCATTATTACAGTGGATAACGGGGTAGCTGGTCATGAAGCCATTGACTTGGCCCAAAGCATGGGAGTAGATGTTATCGTGACCGACCACCATGCCATGCCAGAAGTCTTGCCCGATGCCTATGCCATCATTCACCCCGAGCATCCAAATGCCGATTACCCTTTTAAGCACCTAGCAGGCTGTGGGGTTGCCTTTAAGTTGGCTTGTACCCTCCTAGAAGAGGTGCCCCTAGATTTCCTTGATTTGGTGGCCATTGGGACCATTGCGGATATGGTCAGTCTGACAGATGAAAACCGCATTCTAGTCAAGTATGGCCTAGGTGTCCTTCGTCAAACCCAACGGATAGGCCTCCAGGAAATGCTCAAGCTGGCCTCCATCGCCCCTCAAGATGTAAATGAAGAAACAGTTGGTTTTCAGATTGCCCCTCGTCTCAATGCGCTGGGGCGCTTGGATGACCCAAATCCAGCGGTCGAACTCTTGACAGGTTTTGACGACGAAGAAGCGCTGGAAATTGCGCTGATGATTCAAGCCAAGAATGAAGAGCGCAAGGAAATCGTCCAAGCCATCTATGATGAAGCCAAAGCCATGGTTGATCCAAGTCTTCCTGTTCAGATCTTGGCAAAAGAAGGCTGGAATCCTGGTGTCTTAGGGATTGTAGCTGGTCGCCTACTTGAAGAGATCCATCAGCCCATCATCGTCCTCACCATAGACCAAGGCAAGGCTAAAGGAAGTGCACGAAGTCCCGAAAGTGTCCATATTTTTGAAGCCCTAGCTCCCCATCGGGATCTCTTTATCGCCTTTGGGGGCCATGCGGGTGCAGCTGGTATGACTCTGGAAGTGGACAAGCTCCCTCGTCTGACCGAGATTTTTTCTGACTATATTGTAGAAAAAGGGATTGACCTGACGGCCAAATCCACACTCTTTGTGGATGAGGAGTTGGACCTAGAAGAGCTGACTTTGGATACCTTGAAGAGTTTCGACCGTCTCGCTCCTTTTGGGATGGACCATAAGAAGCCAGTCTTTTACATTCGTGATTTTCAAGTGGAGTCTAGCCGGACTATGGGGGCTGGTAATAGCCATCTGAAGTTGAAGATTCAAAAAGGCGATGCCCGTTTTGATGTGGTGGCTTTTGGCCAGGGCCATTTGGAATTGGAGTACTCCCAAGCGAAAAACTTGGAGTTGGTGGTATCCTTGTCCGTCAATCAGTGGAATGGACAGACCACCCTGCAACTGATGGTGGTGGATGCCCGTGTAGAAGGAGTACAGCTCTATAATATCCGAGGGAAAAAAATGCTCCTCTCCCACAAGCTATTCCCCTCTTTAGTCAGTTGGAAGAAGGGGAAGATTCTCCTGCCATTGTCATCGATCTCATACCCGATGACCTGGCTGACTTGAAAGCCCTCTTCCAAGAACATTGCTTCCAAGCGGTCTATTTTAAAAATCACCTAGACAAAGCCTATTATTTGACCGGTTATGGCAGTCGCGATCAGTATGCCAAACTCTACAAAACGCTCTATCAGTTCCCTGAGTTTGATATTCGCCATAAGCTCAGCCAACTATCTGACTACCTCAAGATTCCACAAGTCTTGTTGATCAAGATGATCCAAATCTTCCAAGAGTTAGGCTTTGTCCAGATTGAAAATGGCATCATGACGGTCAACAAGGACGCGGAGAAGAAGGAGATTGCCTCTAGTTCCATCTATCAGGACTTGGTGCAGACGGTCAAAGACCAGGAACTCATGGCTTTAGGATCTGTGCAAGAAATTTATAATTATTTGCTTTCTGATGATAAGTAAGGTTTTGTCAACAATTACACTAAAGTATGCTTTTTTAAGACTTTCAAGTGCATCTCATAAATTTTCATGGTATAATGAAATGTAAACATAAATTTTGAAAGAAGTTAGAAATGAATTTAAAAGATTACATTGCAAGCATTGAAAATTATCCACAAGAAGGAATTACCTTCCGTGATATCAGTCCTTTGATGGCAGATGGCAATGCTTATAGTTATGCGATTCGTGAAATCGTTCAATACGCAACGGATAAGAAAATCGATATGATCGTCGGTCCTGAAGCGCGTGGTTTCATCGTTGGATGTCCGGTCGCTTTCGAGCTCGGTATTGGTTTTGCGCCTGTTCGTAAACCTGGCAAATTGCCACGTGAAGTCATCTCAGCGGACTACGAAAAAGAATACGGTGTGGATACCTTGACCATGCATGCTGATGCTATCAAACCAGGTCAACGCGTCCTCATCGTCGATGACCTCTTGGCAACAGGTGGTACCGTTAAAGCAACTATCGAAATGATTGAAAAACTCGGTGGAGTGGTTGCAGGTTGTGCCTTCTTGATCGAACTCGATGATCTCAAAGGTCGCGAAGCTATCGGAGACTACGATTACAAGGTCTTGATGCATTACTAATATAGTTTAGAGCTATATCTAGATAGAGAAAAACCATAATTGAAAAACTATATGCTCCTGTCTTATAATAAGAGGTAACAACTTGTAAGATGGGAGCTTTTTTTATGCCAATTACCTTAGATAAGAAATTACCAGCAGTTGATATTCTTCGCTCAGAAAATATTTTTGTCATGGATGATATTCGGGCAACTCACCAAGATATTCGTCCGATGAATGTTCTGATTTTGAATCTCATGCCAACTAAGGTAGCCACTGAGACTCAACTCTTACGCCTCCTGGCCAATACTCCCTTGCAGATCAATGTGGATTTCCTCTATATGACCAGCCATGAGTCTAAGACGACAGCAGAGAACATATGGAAGTCTTCTACAAATCCTTCGAGGATATTAAAGAGAACTATTATGACGGTTTAATTATTACAGGAGCTCCAGTAGAGAAACTGGCTTTTGAGGAAGTGGATTACTGGGAAGAGTTAACAAAGGTCTTTGATTGGTCTAAACGCCATGTCTTTTCGACCCTGCATCTTTGTTGGGGTGCCCAAGCTGGTCTTTATTACCGCTATGGCATTGAAAAAGTAGCTCTGTGCGATAAGCTATCTGGGATCTATGAGCAAACAGTCCTGAATCCACAGAACCGTTTGATGCGTGGGTTTGACGATGCTTTTTTAGCCCCTCACTCACGTTATACGGATGTCCCCTCAAAGAAGTGCTAGACAAGAGTAACTTGCAAGTCTTAGCTCAAGGCAGTGAAGTAGGACTATCGATCCTGGCTAGTCCAGACCTTAGAGAGGTTTATAGTTTTGGCCATTTGGAGTATGACCGTGATACCTTGGCCAAGGAATACCAGCGGGATGTGAAAGCAGGCTTGAATCCAGATCTTCCCAAGAATTATTTTTGATCAGGATGACAGCAGTCGTGACCCTCGGATGCGGTGGAACTTAGTACGACCAACTTCTTTAGTAATTGGATCAATTATGCAGTTTACCAAGAAACTCCTTATCGTTTGGAGGAGTTGGAAAAAAAGATATTTCATTTTATGGTTACCTATAAAGGGGTAGTATGACATATTCACAAGCTTTTAAGTCAGGCAATTTGGTCTTACCAAGTGCCTTGCTTTTCCATTATCAACACTTATTTAAAGACGCAGAGGATTTTCTGGTTTGGCAGTTCTTTTATTTACAAAATACGACCAACCAATCCAGCCTCACGCCAAATCAAATTGCAGATGCGATTGGCAAGTCTGTCACAGAAGTCAACCAGTCCATGTCTCGCCTGACCAACCAAGGTTTGCTCCAATATCGGACTATTGAGCTAGATGGAGAGATTGAAGTTCTTTTTGATGCGACGATTGCCCTCGAACGCTTGGATGACCTGCTTCAAAGTAAGACAGAAGTAGCACAGCGTGGGCAAGACAAGTCAGCAGAAAATGAGCTGGCTGATTTGGTCAAAACATTTGAGCAAGAGTTGGGCCGTCTATTGACTCCCTTTGAAATTGAAGATTTGACACAGACAGTCAAACAGGACCAAACAGACCCTGATATTGTGAAGGCTGCCTTGAGAGAAGCAGTCTTTAACGGCAAGCCTCACTGGAAATACATTCAGGCCATCCTGCGCAATTGGCGACGGGAGGGCATTACCAGTTTGACACAATTAAAAAAATCAAACAACAAGAGCGGGAGGCCCTTCAGCCTGAAAATGTCACAGTTTCAGATGATTTCTTACAGGCGATGGATTTGTGGAAAGATTAAAAAACTAGCACTTATAAAGTGCTAGTTTTTTTCGTTTATAAATAGTCTGCATAGGCTTCTTCTAGTTTGGTCAGGAGTTCTTGCTTTTCCTTCTCACTAGCAAAGGAAGCCTGGATGGCATCGACATTGTGCTGGTAAAAGTCAGCTGGGGTCGTTTGGAAGTGGCGATGGTAGAGGGCATATTCCTTGGTCAAATCCGTATCAGAGACGGTCCGGTTATCGGTGTTGATACTGATATGAGCTTGAGCTTCCTTCATCTTGAGGTAAGGGAAGTCCGCCACAGTGGCGGCAGCCTTTGGTTTGAAGGTTACTGGTCAAGCAGAGTTCACCGGTGACTCCATTTTTTCACAAACTCTTTTAGAAGCTCTGGTTCATCTGCTAGCAAGGTCACATGACCATTTCGTTTGATGCCGTAGGCCATGGATTGAGCAACATTGGCTGGGCAGTGGCACTCGCCAGCATGCAGGGTCATGGGTCGGTTGTAACTTTTGACCTGTTGGATGAGGGCATCAATGGCTTGTGGAGGGTAGTGATGCTCATCCCCAGCGAAGTCAAAGCCGACAAAATCCTGATCTGTGACTTGGTTGGCTTCTGCCAAGATGCGAGAGGTGAGTTCTTGATCCGACTGGCGCATACCACAGACGAGGGCTTTTGAGACAATGCCAAATTCATCCTGGGCTTGGCGCAGTCCTTCACAGACAGCATCGATAGTTTCTGGGACAGTGAGCCCTTGGTCCATGGACAATTCTGGGGCAAAACGAACCTCAATGTAGACGACATTTTCCAAAGCAGCTTGCTTGGCCACATCATAAGCAGCAAGGGTCAAGGCTTCCTTGGTCTGAAGAAGAGGGCGAATGTAGTCAAAGGCCTCCAAATAGTCCAAAAGATTCTCACAGTGGGCAGGTGCAGTAACATGGTGCTTGAGCTCTTCATCACTAGCAGGAAGGTCAATATTTGCCATGGCTGCCAATTGGCGAATGGTCGGAAGAGACAAGGAACCGTCTAAGTGGCAGTGTAGTTCTGTCTTTGCCAAACTATGAAAGTCGATCGTGGACATGTTTTTTCTCCTTCAAAATGTATTTTTTCTATACTATCATTTTGCCAAGAAAAGTCAAGTAAAGCTAGTGTAGCAGATTTTTGAAACTAGAGGCAGGATTTGATATGCTAGTAGTAACATAGACAAAGGAGAAAAGAGATGTCAGACTATCAATTACCAGAAGTATGGGAAGCACCGAGCCAGATGGGAGGAGCCTGGGGTGGCTTGAACCAACCAACAGCAGGTGCCCGCTTTGAACAAACTCTTCCAAAAGGGGATCAGCCTTTTCCAACTCTATACCCTTCCAACTCCAAATGGGATTAAGGTAACCATTATGCTGGAGGAATTGAAAAGAGTTGGGAGTGGATGCAGGCTACGACGCTTATCGCATCAAGATTGGTGAGGGAGATCAATTTGGCAGTGACTTTGTAGCCATCAATCCAAACTCGAAAAATTCCAGCTATGTTGGATCAATCAGGAGAGGAAGCGATTCGGGTCTTTGAATCAGCTAATATTCTCTTGTATCTAGCAGAGAAATTTGGCCAATTAATCCCGACAGATCCTGCTAAAGCGGACAGAAGTGCTCAACTGGCTCTTCTGGCAGACAGGGTGCAGCACCATTCTTAGGTGGAGGCTTTTGGTCATTTCTTCCACTATGCTCCTGAAAAAAATCGAGTATGCCATCAACCGTTTTGCCATGGAAGCCAAACGCCAATTGGACCTACTGGACAAGGAACTGGCTACTAAACCTTATATCGCAGGAGATGACTATACCATTGCAGATATCGCCATCTGGTCTTGGTATGGCCGTCTAGCCCAAGACAAGGTCTGGGACCGTGCAGGAATTTTCTTAGATGTGAAGGAATACAAGCATTTGCAAGCTTGGACAGAGAAAAATTGCTAATCGCCCAGCTGTAAAACGTGGCTTTGGAAGTGGACTATAAGGAAATTGACTAAAGTCTAAGATTAGATAATTCAATTGTGTTGAGATTTTCCTTAGGTGAGTTCGGACGTCAGCGAACTTCATAGAAGTTCCATGACTAAATCAAGATACAAAGGGCGTCTGCGGATAAAGTCAAAATAGGAAGTTTGACGAAGAATTTCTGGATTCTAGGAAAACTTATCTTTTTGACACGAGCCGCAGCCCGTGTTCAATTCGTTTTGAACTCCTTCGCTTTTTCAATTTTTAGGTTTTCATGCTAAAACAGTTCCCCGAACTGTTTTACTTTTCAAAACTCCCTGAGTGCATGAAACAAAAAGTTTCATGCACTTTTTCTCACTGCAGAAAACTCAATACGTATTTTTTTGAAGCTCCAAAAATAAGAGATTTCTCAAAATATATATCTAGCTAAACAATTTAGAAGCAATTTGAAGGGCGCCGTTGCGCCTTTTTTTAATGGTGCAAAACATGGTATACTAAAGGATGGAATAAAAAGTTTAGAAAGTAGCACATGGAATTTACAAAAATTATCAAATCGCTTGGACTTGGTGGCTAGCTTCGTCCCAGCTGGAGCGCGTCTGTTGGACGTGGGGAGTGACCATGCTTATCTGCCAATCGCCCTCTTACAAGAAGGTAAGATTGAGGTCGCTATTGCTGGGGAAGTGGTTGAAGGACCTTATCAGTCTGCCCTCCAAAATGTCGCCGATAATGGCTTAGAGGACAAGATTGAAGTCCGCCTAGCCAATGGATTAGCGCCTTTTGAACCAACAGATGGCATTTCCTGTATTACTATTGCAGGCATGGGAGGACGCTTGATTGCAGATATCCTAGCAAAGAGGTTTTAACAAATTAGACAATGTCTTTCGCTTGGTCCTACAGCCCAATAATCGGGAAGATGAACTACGGGCTTGGTTAGTCGACCATGATTTCCGTATCGTCGATGAAGCCATCTTGGAAGAAAATGAGAAGTTCTATGAGATCCTCGTGGTCGAACACGGTTCTCAAGAGTTGACAGCCAAGGAACTACGCTTTGGTCCCCATTTGATGCGGGAACAAGCTCCAGCATTTGTCCAGAAGTGGTCCAAGGAAGTGGAGAAATTAGCCTTTGCCTTGGAGCAGGTCCCAGTTGAGAATCAATCTGCCAGAGCATCGTTAGAAGAGCGCATCGCACAAATCAAGGAGGTCCTACATGTTAGCAAGTGAAGTTATCAAACGCTATGAAGCCTATTGTCCTCAGGAGCTTTCCATGGAGGGAGATGTCCGTGGCCTACAGGTCGGTACGCTACAAAAAGACATCCATAAGGTCATGGTGGCCCTGGATATTCGCGAGCAGACGGTGGCTGAAGCTATCGCCCATGGGGTGGACTTGATCATCGTCAAGCACGCGCCCATTTTTCCGTCCGATTAAGGATTTGGTAGCTGATCGGGCTCAAAAATCAGATCTATATCGATTTGATCAAGCATGATATCGCAGTCTACGTCAGCCATACCAATATTGATATTGTCCCAGATGGGCTCAACGATTGGTTCTGCCAGCTTTTGGACATTGAAGATACAGAGCCCCTCAGCATGACAGGGGAAGGACTCGGAATCGGCCGGATTGGTCGGATAGCTACCCAAACCTTTGGCCAGTTGGCTCAAAAGGTCAAAGAAACCTTTGGCTTAGATGCTTTGCGCTTGGTCGGTTATGATCAGACTGACCTGGAACGGGTCATTGAGCGCGTCGCTATCTGTGGAGGAAGTGGCCAGTCCTTTTACAAGGATGCTCTTGCTAAGGGGGCTGAGGTCTATATCACAGGAGATATCTACTACCACACAGCTCAGGACATGCTGAGCGATGGGCTCTTGGCCTTGGATCCAGGGCACCATATCGAGGTTCTCTTTGTCTCGAAACTAGTAGAAAAGCTCAATCAGTGGAAAGCTGAAGAAGCGTGGGAGATTGAAGTGATTGGCAGTCAAGCCAGTACCAATCCTTTTTACCATATCTAAGGGGCCATCATGAAAGTTGCCATTATCGGTGCAGGGATCGTAGGGTCTACTGCCTCCTATTATTTATCCAAAGAAGCACAAGTGGATCTGACCGTCTATGACCATGGAGTCGGCCAAGCAACTAAGGCAGCGGCAGGCATTATCAGCCCTTGGTTTTTCCAAGCATGGAATAAGGCCTGGTATCGCCTCGCTCGTCTGGGAGCTGATTTTTACCAAGAATTGGTAGAGGACCTGGCCAAGGACGGAATCAAAACAGATTTTTACCAGCAGACCGGTGTCTATCTCCTCAAGAAAAATGAGGACAAATTAGACGAACTTTATCAGTTGGCACTGAGTCGTCGGGAAGAATCTCCCTTGATTGGGGACTTGGCGATTTTAAACAAAGAAGAAGTGGCCCAGCAATTCCCAGGGCTAAATGGTTTTGAACAGCTCCTTTATGCATCAGGTGGAGCCCATGTAGAAGGAGCTCTTCTGACAGAAACCCTTCTTCAGGCAAGTGGAGCAAAAGTGATCAAGAAAGAGGCTGCTTTGGCTATTACAGAGGATGGTTTTCAGATAGCAGGAGAAAGCTATGACCAAGTCATCCTAGCAACAGGAGCCTGGTTGGGGCAAATGCTCGAGCCACTTGGCTACCAAGTCGATGTCCGTCCGCAAAAGGGGCAATTGCGGGATTATCAGCTAGACTTAGTTACTGATGATTATCCCGTGGTCATGCCTGAAGGAGAGTTGGATATCATTCCCTTCCAAATGGCAAAATCAGTATGGGCGCTACCCATGAGAATGAGATGGGCTTTGACCTGACGGTTGATCAAGTTCTGCTAAATCAGATGGAAACAGAAGCCTTGGCCTACTATCCAGAACTAGCTCAAGCGACAGTTGTCGGCGTGCGCGTGGGTACTCGGGCCTACACCAGTGACTTTTCACCATTTTGGGGAGCTGTTCCTGATCAAGCAGGCCTCTATGTCGCTAGTGGACTAGGTTCGTCCGGCCTCACAACAGGTCCCCTCATTGGTTGGCATCTAGCCCAACTAGTGGCAGGAGGAAAGGTGCGCTTGGATCCAGCAGATTATCCAGTTGATCAGTATGTGAAGAAGTAGGCTGGGACAAAAGTCCTAGCCTCTCAATTTTCTTTGGATTGTCGAGCAAGACGCAGTGGTTGAGTGGGCTCTACTACAAGGTAAGGTTTTCAGACGGCTCAGTCAAGGAGCAGTAATCTATTTGAATCATGAGTAAGACCAATGCTAACAATTCTACAACTCTCATCTCCGGTCATCATCTTGCAACACAAATGCAAGGTGACTTTTTTATATAAACATGATAAAATAGGGGTAATGAATACGTAGAAAGGCCTAACATTATGAAAGGTATTATTTTAGCTGGTGGTTCGGGGACTCGTTTGTATCCTTTGACTCGTGCCGCTTCCAAACAGTTGATGCCCATTTACGATAAGCCAATGATTTACTACCCATTGTCAACTCTTATGTTGGCAGGAATCAAAGAAATCTTGATCATCTCAACTCCTCAAGATCTTCCACGTTTTGAAGAGCTTCTTGGAGATGGTTCTGAACTTGGTATTTCTCTCTCTTATGCAGAACAACCAAGTCCAGACGGCTTGGCACAAGCCTTTATCATTGGTGAAGAGTTCATTGGTGATGATCATGTTGCCCTCGTTCTTGGAGATAATATCTTCCATGGAAATGGCTTAACCAAGATGTTGCAACGGGCTGAAGCAAAAGAAAAAGGGGCAACTGTCTTTGGTTACCAAGTTAAAGATCCAGAACGTTTTGGTGTGGTAGAGTTTGATGCAGATATGAATGCTATCTCTATCGAAGAAAAACCAGAACATCCAAAATCCAACTTTGCGGTGACAGGTCTTTACTTCTATGATAATGATGTCGTAGAGATTGCCAAAAATATCAAACCAAGTCCTCGTGGAGAGCTTGAAATCACCGATGTCAACAAGGCTTATTTGGAGCGTGGAGATCTCTCTGTTGAGCTCATGGGTCGTGGCTTTGCTTGGTTGGATACAGGAACTCACGAAAGTCTCTTGCAGGCTTCTCAATATATCGAGACTGTTCAACGCTTGCAAAATGTCCAAGTTGCCAACCTTGAAGAAATCGCCTATCGCATGGGTTATATCACCAAAGAACAAGTCCATGAATTGGCGCAACCTCTGAAGAAAAATGAATACGGACAATACTTGCTCCGTTTGATTGGAGAAGTTTAATGACAGAACAATTTTTCGGAAAAGAATTAGCAGCCCGCAAGATTGAAGCCATCCCAGGTTTGATGGAGTTTGATATTCCAGTTCATGGGGACAACCGTGGTTGGTTCAAGGAAAACTTCCAAAAGGAAAAAATGCTTCCTCTTGGCTTCCCTGAAAGCTTCTTTGCCGAAGGCAAGTTGCAAAATAACGTTTCTTTCTCGCGCAAGCATGTCTTACGTGGTCTGCATGCAGAACCTTGGGACAAGTACATTTCTGTGGCAGATGAAGGAAAGGTTCTTGGCACTTGGGTAGACCTTCGTGAAGGTGAAACATTTGGGAACACCTATCAAACTGTGATCGATGCCTCTAAAGGGATTTTTGTTCCTCGTGGCGTAGCCAATGGTTTCCAAGTTTTGTCTGACAAAGTAGCCTACAGCTATTTGGTCAATGACTACTGGGCATTGGAGCTCAAGCCAAAATATGCTTTTGTCAACTATGCAGACCCAAGCCTAGACATCCAATGGGAAAACTTGGAAGAAGCAGAAGTCTCAGAAGCAGATAAGAACCACCCATTGCTCAAAGACGTCAAACCCCTAAAAGCAGAAGATTTGTAAAAATAAACCTTGCACAGTATTTTTTTGCGACTGCTAAGGAGCTTAGTAGGATTGTTCCTGTCCCTAGTGGAAACAAGATTGCCGTAGGGAATCTTGTAGGGAAATCCGGAGACATGGGCTCCGGATTTAGCCATGAAACCGAAGGGTTGCTGGCGTCCCTCACTAGCCAAAAAGGAACAATCAAAACTAAAAAAACTATTTGGAGAAAAAAATGACTGAATACAAAAACATCATCGTAACCGGTGGCGCTGGTTTCATCGGTTCAAACTTCGTACACTATGTCTACAACAACCATCCAGACGTGCATGTGACTGTCCTTGACAAACTCACTTACGCAGGTAACCGTGCCAACATCGAAGAAATCCTTGGGGACCGTGTTGAATTGGTTGTGGGTGACATTGCTGACGCAGCATTGGTTGACCAACTGGCTGCTAAGGCTGATGCGATCGTTCACTATGCAGCTGAAAGCCACAATGACAATTCATTGAATGACCCATCACCATTTATCCATACAAACTTCATTGGTACCTACACACTCTTGGAAGCTGCTCGTAAATACGATATTCGTTTCCACCACGTGTCAACAGACGAAGTGTATGGAGACCTTCCATTGCGTGAAGATCTCCCTGGACATGGGGAAGGTCCTGGTGAAAAATTCACTGCTGAAACCAAATACAACCCATCATCACCTTATTCATCAACCAAGGCTGCTTCAGACTTGATTGTGAAAGCTTGGGTACGTTCATTTGGTGTCAAAGCAACGATTTCTAACTGTTCAAACAACTACGGACCATACCAACACATCGAAAAATTCATCCCACGTCAAATCACCAATATCTTGTCTGGCATCAAGCCAAAACTTTATGGTGAAGGGAAGAACGTCCGTGACTGGATCCACACTAACGACCACTCAACTGGTGTTTGGGCTATCCTCACTAAAGGCCGTATCGGTGAAACTTACCTGATCGGTGCCGATGGTGAAAAGAACAACAAAGAAGTGCTTGAGCTCATCCTTGAAAAAATGGGACAACCAAAAGATGCTTACGACCGTGTAACAGACCGTGCTGGTCACGATTTGCGTTACGCTATTGATTCAACAAAATTGCGTGAAGAATTAGGTTGGGAACCACAATTCACAAACTTCGAAGCAGGTTTGGAAGAAACCATCAAGTGGTACACAGACAACCAAGACTGGTGGAAAGCCGAAAAAGAAGCTGTCGAAGCCAACTATGCGAAGACACAAGAAGTGATCAAATAAAATCAAGCCTCTATCAGTCAGGATTTCTGGCAGACAGAGGCTTTTCTATATTTTTAAAATAGACTATACTGTTTTTTAGAATGCATACAAACTTTTTTTGCATAAAATAACTAGTTAATTTTTTAAAAAAAGTGATGTCTAATGGTTCGATTCATTTATGTAGTTATAAAACTTTCCGCTGTGAGAAAAGTGCTTGAAACAATAGTGTTTCAAGCACTCGAGTTTTTGGAACCTAGGTCCAAAACTAGTCATGGAACTCTTCGAAGTTCGCTGACATCCGTACTCACCCTAAGGAAAGTTTTTTTAAAAAATACTTTTTTCTATAATAAAAAAAGACCAACTGGTCTTTTTATTAATTAGCAGATGATTCGGTATCCGTAGCAGACGGTGTTGTGTCTGCAGGAGCTTCACTGGCACTGGTTTCTACCTGTGACGAGTCAGTTTGTTCAGAGCTTGCTTCGGATGCTTGGCTACTGCTAGCACTGGTATCTGTTCCCGTAGCACTTGAATCAGTAGCAGATCCATCCTTTTCATGGACAACCACAACGCTAGTGGAGCCATCTTTTTTCTCCTCTGTCTTAGTCGTCGGTTTCATGATACTGTAAATAGTAAAGGAAGTAACGATAATACCGAGAAGACTAGCAATCGTTGCGACAATCATCTGGAATAAAAGAAAGGCTCTGTTTCACTTTTTTTCGCTTCTTGATGGTCTGTTGCTGTCTTGGTGTTTTTCTTTCCGTGAGTATTGTGACATAATCTGTTTCCTCTTCATTTCATATTTGGTTCTTTTATGTGAACACTTTAGTCATTATACGTTATTTTTATGAAAATGTCTAAGAAGAAATGGAAGAGGTTTTTAAAATTTCAGATTGCTTTCAAACTGGACACTTTGAGTCTCGCTTGCCTCAGAGGACGTTTCAAAGTTTGCCTGTCCTTTTTCAGAGACGGAAATTGCTTGGTTTGTTTGACTAGGCTTGCTGATGATTTCATGGTTACTAAAACTAGAGGAGTCATTAGGAGAGATAAACTGGCCATTCGCCTGAACCTCTATCTTGTTTGGATCCGGGATAGAGTAGTCAATCTTTCCCTTGAATTCCTTGGTTTTTGAAATCACTTTTACATCTTTGACGCGGATGATACGACGGAACCAGCCATTGTATTCGACCAAGCAATTGAATTCGATGTGGCTATCGGATTCACCAGGGATTGGTTGGATAAGGCTCATTTCGCGGAGGCTGCCTTCATCTTCCCTAAAGTATGGTGGCTTCTCCAAGGGCTGCTGTAGGTCACACTGTCCTTTACCGTGACAGGCTAGTTGGGTAGAAGGGAGGGCAAATGGAAGTGGTGGTAGGACAGTGAGTAGTCCTCCAAGAGCAAGAATTCCAGCTAGGGCAATGGAAAAATAGATCGGTCGTTTCATACTTGTCTCCTTGTAACTTCAATCAGTTCCAGTTCTGGACTTGAGTAGGTCATAAAAAACAACAGGGGATCTTGTAAGCGTTTTACAAAACTCTCCATCTTCATCATAAGCTATTTTGAGAAATTTACAAGTTTTCTGTCTGAAACTAGGAACAAAATGAAGTCTGCCAAATCCTTGTCCCTCCAACCTATAAATGTTACAATAAGATGATTGAAAATTGACTAGGAGAGAGTGGAAGATGATTTACTTTGATAATTCAGCAACAACCAAACCTTATCCCGAGGCCTTGGCTACCTACACGGAAGTCGCAAGCAAAAATTTGGGGCAAATCCATCTAGCTTGCACAACCTGGGAAGTCAAGCGACCCGGATCTTGGAGGCATCTCGCAAGCAGATTGCTTCCCTCCTAGGCAAGAAAGCAGAAGAAATCTTTTTCACCTCAGGTGGGAACAGAAGGGGACAACTGGGCGATCAAGGGAGTTGCTTTTGAAAAAGCTCCTTATGGAAAGCATATCATTGTCTCAGCTATTGAGCATCCGGCTGTGAAGGAATCGGCTCTCTGGCTGCAAGGTCAGGGGTTTGAGGTGGATCTTGCCCCAGTTGATGCGCGTGGCTTTGTCCAAGTAGAAGAGCTGAAAAAACTCTTGCGTCCGGATACAACCCTCGTTTCGATCATGGCCGTCAACAATGAGGTGGGCTCTATTCAGCCTATTCAAGCTATTGCGGACCTATTAGCTGATCGTCCGACCATCACCTTCCATGTCGATGGGGTTCAGGCACTGGCTAAGGTTTCAACTGCTCTCTACCTACCAGAACGGGTGGATCTAGCGACCTTCTCCAGTCACAAGTTCCATGGACTTCGTGGGGTTGGTTTCCTCTATCTCAAAGAAGGAAAAAAGATCAGTCCCCTCTTAACAGGTGGCGGACAAGAAAAGGACCTTCGTTCGACGACTGAGAACTTAGCTGGAATTGCGGCGACTGCCAAGGCCCTTGCGCTTGGCGATGGAGCGTCAAGAGGACTTTGAACGCAAGTGCCATCAGTTGAAGGAAGTCATTCGTGAAGAATTAGCCCACTATCCAGATGTGACTGTCTTCTCAGGAGATGAGGGCTTTGCACCCCATATCTTAACTTTTGGTATCAAAGGGAGTGCGAGGAGAGTCATCGTCCACGCTTTTCGAAGAGTATGAGATTTATATCTCGACAACCTCTGCCTGCTCTTCCAAGGCTGGGAAACCAGCTGGAACCCTGATCGCTATGGGAGTCGATAAGCCTCTGGCGCAAACAGCTGTCCGTCTTAGTCTCGATCTCGAAAATGACATGAGTCAGGTCGAGCAATTTTTGACCAAGTTCAAACTGATCTATGAAAAGACGCGAAAGGTGCGTTAAGGAAAAGAAAAAGGAAGTAACTATGCCATTAACTTATTCAGAAATTATGATCCGCTATGGGGAGCTTTCTACTAAAGGAAAGAACCGGATGCGCTTTCATTAATAAATTGCGCAATAATATCTCAGATGTCTTGTCCATTTATCCCAGCTGTCAAAGTGACAGCCGATCGGGACCGCGCTCATGCTTATCTAAATGGAACGGATTATGAACCGGTGGCTGAATCTCTCAAACAGGTCTTCGGGATTCAAAATTTTTCACCCGTTTACAAAATTGAAAAATCAGTCCCAGCCTTGATCTCAGCTGTTCAAGAAATCATGCAGGACATTTACCAGGAAGGGATGACCTTTCAAGATTTCCAGCAAGCGCAGTGACCATACCTTTTGAACTTGATAGTCGCGAGCTCAACCAAACCTTGGGTGGCGCTGTCTTTGAAGCGATCCCAAGTATCCAAGCCCAAATGAAAAAAACCGGATATCAACCTCCAAGTAGAGATCCGGGAAGAAGCGACCTATATCTCTTACGAAACCATTAAGGGAGCAGGTGGTCTGCCGGTTGGGAACTTCTGGTAAAAGGCATGCTCATGCTATCTGGTGGGATTGACTCTCCAGTAGCGGGTTACCTAGCCTTTGAAGCGGGGTGTGGATATCGAAGCGGTTCACTTTGCTAGCCCGCCTTATACCAGCCCTAGGGTGCGCTGAAAAAGCCCACGATTTAACTCGTAAATTGACCAAGTTTGGGGCAATATCCAGTTTATCGAGGTACCTTTTACTGAGATTCAAGAAGAGATTAAAGCCAAAGGCGCCGGAAGCTTATCTCATGACTCTGACCCGTCGCTTTATGATGCGCATTACAGACCGTATCCGTCAAATTCGTGGTGGCCTAGTCATCATCAATGGGGAAAAGTCTTGGTCAGGTTGCCAGCCAAACACTGGAGAGCATGCAGGCTATCAATGCCGTGACCAATACGCCCGTCATTCGTCCAGTGGTGACTATGGACAAGTTGGAGATTATCGATATCGCCCAAGCCATTGATACCTTTTGAAATCTCCATCCAGCCTTTCGAAGATTGCTGTACCATCTTTTGCACCGGATCGTCCAAAGACTAATCCAAAACTCAAAAAAATGCAGAGCAGTATGAGCAACGCATGGACGTGGAAGCTTTGGTGGAGCGAGCTGTGGCAGGTATTATTGTGACGGAGATTACCCCTCAAGCTGAAGCGGATGAAGTCGATGAGCTGATTGAGGATTTGTTGTAAGAGATGAAGGTGATCGGATCTCACTAAGAGCCCTGACCACTGGCGTGAGTTTGATAAAGAAATAGCACCCTTTGAAAGTAGATGCGATGCTCTAGCTTCAAGGGTGCTTTTTCAATAAGGGTGGACTTAATTCTGTCCTTCTTGGAGTGCCGCTTGAGCGACAGCTAGTCTAGCGCAGGAACCCGGTAAGGAGAGCAGGAAACGTAGGTGACTTGTATGTCTTGGAAGAAGGAGATTGAAGAAGGATCTCCGCCAACTTCGCCACAGATACCCGATAGTGAGGTTTGGTTTTACTTGACGGGCCTTACTGATAGTAATTCTCATTAATTCACCGACTCCTCCCTATCGATTTTTGGAAAGGGGTCGAAAAGAAAGAATATCCTTGTCCTTGTAGTGGCTGATGAACTTGCCAATATCATCCCTGAGAGAAGCCATAGGTCATCTGGGTTAAGTCATTGGTGCCAAAGCTGAAGAAATCTGCCTCTTGAGCCAGTTTTATCAGCAGTGAGGCAGGCGCGGGGCAGTTCAATCATGGTACCAATTTCATAAGGGAATGGCTCTTGACCATACTGTTTGAAAAGCTGTTCAATATGCTGAACAAGATACTCTTTGATGCATGCTAATTCTTTTTGATCAGCAATTAAAGGAACCATGATTTCTGGCTTAATCTTTTGACCTTCTTGATGCAATTTGATAGCACTTCTAAAAATAGCTTCTGTCTGCATCTTGTAGATATTCTGGCTTGGTTATGCCGAGACGGCAACCCCAGTGTCCCAACATCGGATTGCTTTTCCTGCAGACTTTCAATACGGTCGGCAAGTTTATCAGGAGATTTTTTTAGTTTGCTTGCTAATAATGCAATTTCTTGGGAATCCTTAGGTAGAAAACTCATGCATAGGGTGGATCGAGCAGGCGGACAATCATCGGTTTTATCTTGGACGGTTTGGAACATTTGGTAGAAATCTTTTTCTTGGAATTCTAGGAGCCTATTGAGGGCTTCTTTTGTTTCTTTCTTCGGTATCCGCTAAGATGAGGCGACGCATTTCAAGAATCCGTTCTTGTCCAAAGAACATGTGTTCCGTCCAGGGCTAACCTGACCCCTTTGGCCCCAAAAGTTCATAGCGGTCGTCAAAGTCTTTGACGGTTTCTGCATTGGCTCGAACTTGAAGGATGGCGACTTCATCTGCCCAAACAAGCAAGTGCTGGAGGTCTTGGTTGTTCTCAACTAGGACAGTAGGAAGTTCGCCACGATAAATGCGACCAGAATAACCATCGACGGAGATGAGATCTCCCTCCCTTAGGACCAGATTGCCACAGGAAAGGGTTTTATTTTCTTCACTGATAGTCAATTCTCCGCAACCAGCGACACAGCAAGTTCCCATGCCACGAGCTACAACAGCAGCGTGGGAGGTCATTCCCCTTGGCTGGTAACAATAGCTTGGCTGACAATCATGCCTTCAATATCTTCTGGGAGAAGTTTCTTGTCGAACCAGGATGACTTTTTTACCCTTCTTGATCGATTTCTTTAGCTCGGTCAGCGGTAAAGACGATTTGTCCAGTAGTCGCACCTGGGCTGGCTGGTAGGCCCTGAGCTAAGAAAGGTGCTTTCTCTAAAAGCAGTTTCTTCAAAGACTGGATGAATCAGTTGACTGATGGAAGCAGGAGCGACTCTGAGGAGAGCTTCTTCCTTACTGAATTAGACCTTGGTCCACCATATCTAGAGCAATCTTTAAAGAAGCCTTTGGATGTGCGTTTTACCATTTCGAGTTTGGAGGATGTAGAGCTTGCCTTTCTCAATGGTAAATTCAATATCCTGCATATCCTTATAGTGGTTTTCAAGGATCTTGGCGTAGTCTCTGAAAGCCTGATAGGTTTCAGGTTGGATCTCTTTTTAAAGGTCGCAATCGGCTCAGGAGTGCGGATCCCAGCGACGACATCTTCCCTTGAGCATTGAGCAAAAATTCACCAAACAGTTCTGCCTCACCAGTTGCAGGGTTTCTAGTGAAGCAAACCCCTGTACCACTGGCTTTGATCACTATTTCCAAAGACCATGGCCTGGACATTGACAGCTGTTCCTAAATCATGAGGGATCTGATGAAGTTCCCTGATAAATTCTAGCCCTGATTGTTATTCCAGGATTTGAAAGACTGCTTGGATGGCGCTGAAGAGTTGTTCATGAGGGTTCTCAGGAAATTCTTGCTTGTGTTTGAGTAGAGATCTTTATAGTGCTGGATCAATTCCTGTTGCTGGGCTAGGGTCAAAATCATGGACCTTTTTATTCTGTTTTTTTGTTCAAAAGTCGCTAGTTGATCATCAAAAAGTCCCTTATCGATGCTATAGACTACATCAGCAAACATCTGGAGTAGACGGCGATAGCAGTTGTAGGCAAAATCTAGATTGGTTTCTTTGGCCAGTAATTGAGTCCGCTGATCATTGAGACCAAGATTGAGAATGGTATCCATCATCCCAGGCATAGAAAAACTTTAGCCCCGCTTCTGACAGAGACTAAGAGTAAGTGAGGATCCTCTCCGCTAAAAGACTTACCCGTCTTTTTCTTCAAGCTTAGCAACCGCTTTCAAAAACTTCCTCTTTTCAAAGAGGACTCAAAGAAAGTCAGGGATTATCGAGATAGTGGATACAACTTTTTAGTGGTGATGGTAAATCCAGGAGGAACCGGTAGTCCCAGATGGCTCATCTCAGCTAAATTAGCGCCTTTTCCCACCCAGTAGATCATTTGTCATTTGCACTTCCTTCTTCGAAGGAGTAAATCCATTTTGTCATATAAGCCTCCAAAAAAACTAAATATGTGTCATATTTAAGACAAAATCATTTGTATTATACATCACATATATTTGTCAAACAAAAACATACATCTTTTTATGTTGACTAATTGGATTATTCTGCTATAATGTTTATTAAAAATGATGATTATTTAAAAAGTAAATGATGGAAATATGACCAAATATTTGCTTTAGAGATGCCTGATATCATCATCATGGAGCTAGAAATAGAAAAGGCTAGGAAATTTTTGAAATTAAGTGAACGACAAAAAGAAAATAGTTGAAATTGTAAAAATGCATCAGCCCTTAAGTGGAGAGAAGATTTCTGATTTATTGGATATTTCAAGAGCGACCCTTCGACCAGATTTGTCCTTTTCTGACCTTGGTTGGTATATTGAAAGCGACTCCCAAAATTGGCTATACTTATTCTGGATTAGATCTCGAAACACTTTTCTTTTTTGATACTTTTCAAAAAGAAGTGGCAGAGATCATGACCTCTCCTGTATTAGTCACCCATGATTCCTATATTCAGGATGCCATTATCACCCTATTTATGTATGATGCCGATGTCCTCTATGTTATCGATGAAGACAAGCTCTTACTGGGTATTATGTCCCGTAAAGATTTATTGAGGGCATCTCTTAATTCGAGTATCCAGACTACCCCTGTAGCAGTTTGTATGACTCGAATGCCACATATCATTACCTGTACAAAAGACATGAACATCCTAGAAGTACGCCTCTCTGCAGGATCATGCCATCGATTCCTTACCGGTAGTCGATGAGGAGAAATGACCGAAAAATTGTGGGAACGGTGACCAAAATCAGTCTTGCTCGATTACATTATCTTACAAGCAAGAAATGCTGAACTGAAGAGTGAAGAGGAATAAATATGAAAAAAAGAGATCATTGTATATAGTATTTTCAGATTCTTTTGGGAGGGACTTCCCAAAAAAATTATTGTCAGCAGTTACCGCACAGTATCCAGATATCATTTTTTTAATAATAGTTACCGTTTTCCTTTTATCAATCAAGAAGAGGAACTCTTGGATATCTTATATGATGCCTTGAAGGATAATGCACTTGTCATCAGCACCTTGGTCAATAGTCAGTTAGCATCAGTAGCTAGAGAATTTAGCCAAAAATGGTCTGGCTTATTTAGATCTCATGCATCCATTCTTTTGAAATCATCCAAGAAAAGACTGGAACCAGACCAATAGAAGTTCCAGGAACCTTGCACCGCCTGGACAGTGATTATTTTTAAAAAGATTTCAGCAATCGAATTCGCTGTGAAATATGATGACGGTAAGGCACCCCTAGGGGTTTTTTAGAAGCCGATTTGGTCCTGCTTGGTGTTTCCTGTACCTCAAAAACTCCCTGAGTATTTACCTGGCCAATAAGGGCTACAAGGTTGCAAATCTACCTTTGATCCCAGAAGTTCCTTTACCTCAGGTCTTAGATAAGGTTGACTCTCGTCGTTTAATTGGTCTGATCTGTGAGCCCGAAAAATTAATGAAAGTTCGAAGTCATCGCTTGGATTCTTTAGGATTAACACAAGAAACAAGTTATACGGATTTAGAAAAAATCTATCAAGAATTGGATTATTCCAAGAAGGTCTTTAAACAATATGGTGCTCAAGTCATCAATATGACGGATAAATCGATTGAAGAGACAGCTTTTCCTAATTGAGGAGCAAGTAAAGAAGATGAACTGATTCTTGAATCATGCTAGATGAGGGTTGTAAATAGCAGATTCTTGGAGAGATGATATGGAGCAATATAAGCGTATTTTACTAGAAAAATTTGATTCTCGTCAAAAAGTCATTACTGAACTCACTAATCTTGAGGCTATTTTAAACCTACCAAAAGGGACAGAGCTCTACATAAGTGATATTCATGGAGAATTTATGACTTTTTGATTATATTTTGAGGAGCTGTGCTGGAATTTTTAAATGAGAAAAATCAATGATTGCTTTTGCAGCCTCATTGTCACAAGAGGAAAAGAATACACTGTCAGCTCTGGTATCCTATCCAGAGACGGGTTTTTGGAACAAGTGAATAAGGAGAAAGAGTGGTATAAATCAACGATTTCTGAACTCTTAACTCTATTGAGTTTTGTAGCGACTAAATATAGCCGTTCCAAACTTAGGGAAGGCCTTGCCCCAGGAATATGCCTATATCATGAAGAACTGATCTATAGTGATCTTACGCTAGCTGATAAACATTCTTATTTACCAGACTATCCTAAGTTATGTTATTGAACTAAGAGAAGCGGATCCTTTTATCTTGGGAATTGCCAGCAGTATCCGTCGCTTATTGATAGATCACCTGCATGTGGTAGGAGATATTTTTTTGATAGAGGGGCTGAAGTGCCCAGGTAATGGATGAGCTCCTTCAGTTTCATTCCTTAGATATTCAATGGGGCAATCACGATATCATTTGGATGGGAGCTTTCTTTGGATCCAAGGCCTGTTTATTGAATGTATTGCGCATTGCGACCGTTATGGTTACTTGTGGGATATCGAAAAAGCTATGGCTTTAAAACATTTCGATCCTTAACCCTTGTTTGCGGATAAAACCTACAAAGCCAATCCTAAGTTTAGGCCCATCCTGGGGACAAGAGCGGAGGAATTTACAGCTGAAGAAATATTGCAAACTGGAAAAAGGTCCATCAAGCGCTAGCCATTCTCCAATTTAAGATAGAAACTCAATTGATGAAGAGACGCCCGGAATTTCAGATGGACAATCAAATCTTGCTGGATAACATTGATTATTGGAAGAACTACAATCACCATTGACGGGATGAGCTATTCCTTGCAAAAATACCTGCTTCCAAACCATAGATCAGGCAAAATCCTTCTGAATTATCGTGTAGAGGAAAGATCAAATAGTAGACTAGCATGCTGGCTTCCTTCCAAGGATCTCCCAAAATGGCTAAACATATGGAACTGTTAATGAAGAAAAGGTTCCATGTATAAAGGTTTACAATCACCACTTGCTTTTTCATGGCTGTATTCCCTTGAAACCTTCTGGGGACTTTCAACCTCTAGTTCTTCATCAAGCTCAGTATGCTGGGAAAGAATTACTAGACTTTTTTCGAATATCATATTCGACTTGCAGCAAAAAAACAAAGAAAGTTGGGGACGACCTTTCAACGGATTTAGTGTGGTATTGCTGGCGAGGGCCATTATCTCCCCTCTTTGGGAAGAATAAGATGACGACCTTTGAACGGTATTTTATTGAGGAGGCAGAAACGCATAAAGAAGTAGAAAATGAGTATTTTAGCTATCGCAATTCAAAAAGATTTGCCAATTCATTTTAGAAGAATTTGGTCTTGAAACCAATCTATCTCGTATTGTGAATGGGCATACACCTGTTAAAACAGGAAAAGGGGAATCTCCCATTCGAGGTGAAGGACTACTCTTTGTCATTGATGGGGGGCTTTGTGAAGCATATCAAAAGAAGACAGGTACAGCAGGCTACTCACTCTTAACAATTCCTATGGTTTTCAACTGGTAACCCATCAGCCCTTCCAAGATATTCAAAAGGTTATAGATTCTCCATTTGAGCAAACTTCATTGAAGAAGGTGATTGAAGACCTGGAGGATCGGACCCTCATCCAATCAACCACCATCGGTCAGAACTTACTAGAACAACAGCAGATTACTGATCCAATTGCTCCATGAATTTTTATGATGGTTGAGATCATTCACCAAAGGAACAAACAAAAGAACAGAAAAGAATCCTAAATAGCTTTTTATAAAGATAGCCAAGAGCCTTAAGTAGCCATTTAATTTTTTTAAACACTTAAAAGAAATTTTTTAAAAGAAAATCCGTTTTCAAGGGACAAAAAAATACTTGTCTTTGTCTGATAGAAGTGATATACTTAGAGAGTTGACTATGCACATGCCTGTGCAACCGCTCGATCATCGTCGCTCATCCTTTGAGCTTAAGTGGTTCGTCCCACGATGCTAGGCGAGTCTTCACAAAAATACGGGGAAACCCAAAAATACATAGGAGGTGCATAATGAGCACATACGCAATCATTAAAACTGGCGGAAAACAAGTTAAAGTTGAAGTTGGTCAAGCAGTCTACGTTGAAAAATTGAACGTTGAAGCTGGTCAAGAAGTTACATTTAACGAAGTTGTTCTTGTTGGTGGTGAAAACACTGTTGTCGGAACTCCACTTGTTTCAGGAGCTACTGTTGTTGGAACTGTTGAAAAAAACAAGGAAAACAAAAGAAAGTTGTTACTTACAAGTACAAACCTAAAAAAGGTAGCCACCGTAAACAAGGTCACCGTCAACCTTACACTAAAGTTGTCATCAACGCAATCAACGCTTAATTTTTAGGAGAACACATGATACAAGCAGTCTTTGAACGAGCCGAAGATGGCGAGCTGAGGAGTGCAGAAATTACTGGTCACGCCGAAAGTGGCGAATACGGCTTAGATGTCGTGTGTGCATCGGTTTCTACGCTTGCCATTAACTTTGTCAACTCAGTTGAGAAATTTGCAGGCTATGAACCGGAACTAGAATTAAACGAAGAAGAGGGTGGCTTCATGCGGGTGACAATCCCGACAGACATTCCACCTCATCAAAGAGAAATGACCCAACTATTCTTTGAATCATTTTTCTTAGGGATGGCAAACTTATCGGAGAACTCATCGGAGTTCGTCCAAACAAAAGTTATCACAGAAAACTAACATGGAGGAAAAACAATTATGTTGAAATTGAATCTTGCTAACTTGCAACTTTTCGCCCACAAAAAAAGGTGGAGGTTCTACATCAAACGGACGTGATTCACAAGCAAAAACGTCTTGGAGCTAAAAGCAGCTGATGGACAAACTGTAACAGGTGGATCTATCCTTTACCGTCAACGCGGTACTCACATCTACCCAGGTGTGAACGTTGGACGTGGTGGAGACGATACTTTGTTCGCTAAAGTTGAAGGCGTAGTACGCTTCGAACGCAAAGGTCGCGATAAGAAACAAGTTTCTGTTTACCCAATCGCAAAATAAAAAGGTTCAGTGAACCTTTTTATTCCGAGCCTTGAGATATAAAGGCGAGGTAACAGATTATAAAACTCTCTGATTGGTCAGAGGTTTTTGTGATATGTGTTAACTATTAGTTGGTTATTTGATCTCTAATAATTATCTCTATATTTCATAGATTTAGATCATAGAAAATTTTTTTAAACTTTTCCTTAGGTGAGTACGGACGTCAGCGAACTTCACGAAGTTCCATGACTTAGTTTTGAACCTAAGGTTTCCAAACTCCAGATGCTTGAAACGCCACTGTTTCAAGCATTTTTTTCTCACGACGGAAAGTTTCAAAATTTGCTTGTATAACTCCATAAATTAGAAATTATTTAATGTTTAACAGTTTCCTTATCATTTTTACGAGCATTATTTCAACTCCTAGTAGATCTCTTTCTCGATTGAGCCCCTAACTTTTTTTCATCCTCTAGATTATGGTATAATGGAGTGATATTGTTAGAAGGAAGAAGTCATGAATATTCAACAATTACGCTATGTTGTCGCGATTGCCAATAGTGGTACTTTTCGTGAAGCAGCTGAAAAAATGTACGTGAGCCAGCCGAGTCTGTCCATCTCTGTGAGAGACTTGGAGAAGGAACTGGCTTTAAAATTTTCCGTCGGACTAGTTCAGGGACTTTCTTGACCCATGCTGGGATGGAATTTTATGAAAAGGCCCAAGAATTGGTCAAGGGATTTGATGTTTTTCCAAAACCAGTATGCCAATCCTGAGGAAGAAAAGAAGGAATTCTCGATCTCGAGTCAGCACTATGATTTCCTTCCTCCTTTGATTACCCAATTCTCTGTCCTTTATCCGGAGAATAAAAACTTCAGGATCTTTGAGTCGACAACGGTTCAAATCCTGGATGAAGTGGCTCAGGGCATAGTGAACTTGGGATTATCTACCTCAATAAGCAAAAATACCAAAAGGGATCATGCAACGGGTGGATAAATTAGGCTTGAAGTCGTTGACCTGATTCCTTTCCAGACCCATATCTATTTGCGCAAGGGTCATCCATTAGCTAAGAAGGAATTCTTAGTGATGGAGGACTTGGCACACTTGCCGACTGTTCGCTTTACCCAGGAAAAGGATGAGTATCTCTACTATTCGGAGAACTTTGTCGATACGAGTAGCAGTTCCCAGCTCTTCAATGTGACAGACCGGGCAACCCTTGAATGGGATCTTAGAGCGGACCGATGCCTATGCGACTGGTTCTGGTTTCTTGGATAGCCAGTCGGTGAATGGCATTACCGTTATCCCCTTGATCGATGATCTGAATAATAAAATGGTCTATGTCAAGAGGGAAGAGGTGGATCTTTCACCAGTGGCTGAGAAGTTTGTCCAAGTTATGGAAGCCTACTTTGATGAGAAGAGGTAGGACATGAAGAGAAAAGTTAGTATTTTTATCAGTATCCTCCTCTTAATTGCCTTGGATCAAGTTGTTAAATGGTATGTGGTCAAGGAAATCCCACTGGGAGGCATGCGTTCATTCATTCCCAAAGTGGTCAGCCTGACCTATCTCAAGAACTCTGGAGCGGCTTTCTCCATGCTAGAAAACCAACAGTGGTTCTTTACTATCATTACTTTGATTGCGATGGGAGCAGCCTTTGTCTATCTCTATCGTCATATCAAAGGCTCCATTTGGCTCTTGTTGGGGTTGACCCTGATTATCTCAGGGGAATCGGCAACTTTATTGACCAGGTTCGTCAGGGCTTTGTCGTCGATATGTTTCACTTGGATTTTATGAATTTTGCCATTTTTAATGTAGCAGATATTTATTTAACCGTCGGTGTGGGCTTGTTATTGATCTATATTTTAAGAGAGGAGAGCCATGGAAGTTAGAGTAGAAGTCGCTGGAGCGCGACTGGATAAGGCTGTCTCAGAGTTGACTGAACTCTCACGTGGCTTGGCCAATGAGCAGATCAAGGAAGGAAAAATCCTCGTCAACGGTCAAGTCAAAAAGGCCAAGTATACCGTAAAAGAAGGGGATGTCATCAGTTATGAAGTCCCTCAAGTGGAAGAAGTAACCTATGAAGCAGAAGATATCCCCTTAGAGATTGTCTATCAGGATGCGGATGTCGCAGTGGTCAACAAGCCCCAGGGCATGGTGGTCCATCCTAGTGCGGGCCATACCAGTGGAACTCTGGTCAATGCCCTCATGTATCACATCAAAGACTTGTCAGGCATTAATGGTGAGCTTCGTCCAGGGATCGTCCATCGAATTGACAAGGACACCTCTGGCCTCCTCATGGTGGCCAAGAACGATGCCGCCCATGTAGCCTTAGCAGATGAGCTCAAGGCTAAGAAGTCCCTGCGTAAGTATTGGGCCATTGTTCATGGAAATCTACCCAACGATCGGGGTGTCATTGAGGCGCCGATTGGGCGGAGTGACAAGGACCGCAAGAAGCAGGCTGTGACAGCCAAAGGGAAACCAGCCCTGACCCGTTTCCATGTCTTGGAACATTTCGGGGATTATAGCTTGGTCGAGCTGCAATTGGAGACCGGGCGAACCCACCAGATCCGGGTTCACATGGCCTATATTGGCCATCCGGTCGCTGGTGATGAAGTCTATGGACCTCGCAGGACCTTGAAAGGCCATGGGCAATTCCTCCATGCTAAAACACTGGGCTTTACCCATCCTCGGACGGGAGAGGTTATGGAGTTTTTCAGTTGAGGTTCCGGAGATTTTCCAAAAAAACCTTGGAGCAACTCCGTCAAGGATAAGCATTCAATCATAAAAACGAGTTTACCTCTTGTGGTTCAAACTCGTTTTTTTGCGGACAAATGGGGGTTCCCCCTAGTCCGCTCTTAGTATTTTTTAAGGCTTTCATGGTATAATGTTACAATCGAATACTCTGGAGAATGAATGGATGAAGAATAAGCGAATTGTGTTTAAAGTAGGGAACCTCTTCCCTAACTAATCAAGATGGAAGCTTGTCTCGGAGCAAGGTCAAGGCCATCACCCAGCAACTAGCTCTCTTACATGAGCAAGGGCATGAATTGATTTTTGGTCTCTTCGGGGGCGATTGTGGCTGGTTTTGGTGCGCTTGGCTTCAAAAAACGCCCGACCAAAATCGCAGACAAACAGGCTTCTGCAGCAGTTGGCCAAGGTCTGCTGTTAGAAGAATATACCTCTAATCTACTGGTCCCGCGACATCGTATCTGCCCAGGTCCTCTTGACCCAGGATGACTTTGTCGACCAACGTCGCTATAAAAAAATGCCCATCAGGCCTTGTCTGTCCTCTTGCAAAGAGGGGCTATTCCGATAATCAATGAGAACGATACAGTTTCGATTGAAGAACTCAAGGTCGGAGACAACGATACCCTAAGTGCCCAAGTGGCGGCTATGGTCCAGGCGGATCTCTTGGTCTTACTGACAGATGTCGATGGTCTTTATACGGGTCATCCTCAAAAGGATCCGACTGCCAAACGCTTGGATCGAATCGATTCAATCAGCAAGGATATTATCGAGATGGCAGGTGGGGCAGGATCTAGCAATGGGACCGGAGGCATGCTGACAAAAATTAAAGCAGCCACCATTGCCACAGAGTCAGGAGTTCCTGTTTACATCTGTTCATCCTTGAAAGAAGACGCTCTTCTAGAAGCGGCAGAGAAAACTCAGGATGGCAGCTATTTTACAGCTCAGGATAAGTTTTTGCGCAATCAGAAACAATGGCTGGCCTTCTATGCGCCTAGTCAAGGGTCTGTATGGCTGGATCAAGGAGCGGTTAAGGCTGTTAAAGAAGACGGCAAGAGTATCCTTGTGTCTGGTGTGGTAAAGGTTGAGGGAGCCTTCTCTTTCTCCGATATTATCACGGTTCATGATGCAGAGACTGGACAGGTCATTGGGAAAGGGCGTACCCGCTTAGGGGCTGCTGCCATTAAAGATTTGCTCCATGGTCAAAAGCCAAAGGGCATCGTCATTCACCGGGATGATTGGATTACCATCACACCTGAAGTAGAACTCTTATTTACAGAATTTTAAAGGAGATATTAGATGGAGACGATCGATCAGATTCGCCTGGCTAAACAGGCCAAAAAAAGTATTAATACTGCGACAAGTGATGAAAAAAATAAAGCCTTAAGAGCGATGGCTGTCTCCTTAGTCGAGGCTACAGCTGAAATTCTAGCTGCTAATCAATTGGATATGGAAGATGCTCGGGGCCGGATTTCGGAGGTAATGCTGGATCGCCTGCTCTTGACAGAAGAGCGGATTCAAGCCATGGCTGATGGGATTCTCCAAGTGGCTGCCCTACCCGATCCAGTGGGAGAACTCTTAGAGGAGCGGACCCTGGAGAACGGTTTGGTCATTCAGAAGAAACGCGTGGCCATGGGGGTCATTGGGATTATCTATGAAAGTCGTCCAAACGTGACCTCTGATGCGCGACTTTGGCTCTGAAGAGTGGGAGTGCTGTTGTCTTGCGCAGTGGCAAGGATGCCTATAAGACAGCCCATGCCATCGTTAGCGCCTTAAAAACAGGCTTGCAAGCAACCACCATTGATCCTGCTGTCCTCCAGTTGGTCGAAGATACCAGTCGGGATAGCAGTCTGGTCATGATGAAGGCCAAGGGGGATCTAGACCTTCTCATCCCACGTGGAGGATCTGGCTTGATCCAGGCAGTCGTAGAGCAAGCAATTGTCCCTGTGATTGAGACAGGGACTGGGATTGTTCACGTCTATGTCGATCAAACAGCAGATTTAGACAAGGCTCTCAGTATCATTCAGAATGCCAAGACCAGCCGACCATCTGTCTGCAATGCTATGGAAGTCCTCTTGGTGCATGAAGCTATTGCAGGGGACTTTCTGCCACTAGTGAAGAAAGTCTTGGTAGACGAGGCTCCGGTACCAGTGGAGATGCGCTTGGATGCTCAAGCCCAGCAAATCATTAACGGTTCACCAGCTTCTGAGACTGACTTTGATACGGAATTCTTAGATTATGTCATGGCCGTGAAGGTCGTCCCTTCTGTAGAAGAAGCCATCGTTCATATCGAAGCCCACAGTACCCACCATTCAGATGCCATTGTCTCTGAAGATGCGACAGCCATTGAACTCTTCAGTAACCAGGTAGACTCAGCGGCCGTCTATGTCAATGCATCGACCCGCTTCACAGATGGCGGAGAGTTTGGCCTAGGTTGTGAGATGGGCATCTCGACCCAGAAGTTGCATGCGCGTGGTCCCATGGGCTTGCGTGAGCTGACCAGCTATAAGTATCTGGTCACTGGAAACGGTCAAGTGAGGTAAGTCATGAAAGTAGCATTTATCGGTCTTGGAAATATGGGAGCTAGTCTGGCTAAAGCGGTCGCAAAAGAAGTAGCTGCCACAGACCTGCTCTTGGTCAATCGTTCCCCTAAAAAGGTGGAAGAGTTTATCAGCCAGTATGGCGGCAAAGCATCTCATGTTCAACAGGCATTTGAAGAGGCAGAGATTATCTTCTTAGGAGTCAAACCCTACCAGATCTGCCCTCTTTTAGAAGAGTACCAGGACATCTTGGGACAACGTTCCAATCTCCTGTTGGTTTCCATGGCAGCAGGTCTGGATCTGGAGCAAATGGCAAGTGTGGTTAAAAATGAGCGGGTGAGGCTCATCCGCATCATGCCTAATACGCCAGTAGCCATTGGTCAAGGTGTCATCAGTCTGACCCGCTCCCAAGCAGTGACAGACCAGCAAGTAGCCCAAGTCAACCAGCTCTTAGCAGGAGCAGGGACTCTCTACGAAATCGAAGAAAAATTGATGGATCCTGCAACTGCTGTGGCAGGTTGTGGTCCAGCCTTTGTCTATCAGATGATTGAAGCCATGGCAGATGCGGGAGTAGGTTTAGGACTTTCACGTGAGCAAGCCTTGCAGATGGCCGCCCAGACCTTCCAAGGGGCCAGTCAAATGGTCCTAGAAACAGGCGAGCACCCAGCCCGCTTGCGAGATGCAGTTTGTAGTCCAGGTGGCTCTACCATCGCAGGAGTCAATCGTCTGGAACAAGTCGGCTTACGAGGGCGACATTATTGCAGGTGGAAGCGGCCTACAAACGCACCCAAGAAATGGGACAAAGAGGCAGGGACGAAAATTAGATAAAATAATTGGTCAAAACCAAGCTTGTAGAACAGTGACGAACTGTTCTTTTTATACAAATCTAACAAATTCAAGAGTTATCCAAATCCTCTATTGAAACTTTCCGCCGTGAGAAAAGTGCCTGAAACTTAATGGTTTCAGGCATTCGGAATTATTGAGACCTTAGGCTCAATAATTAGTCATGGAACTTCGAAGAAGTTCGCTGACGTCCGTTCTCACCTAAGGAAAGTTTCTAAGAGGACTTTATTTTAAATGTAAAAGATTGGTTTTAGCCAATCTTTTTTACGTTAGAGCGACTCTATCTCTACGAAGCCATTTTCAGTCAGACGATAGATTTTTTGGCAGACTTCTTTGAGGAAGGTCCGATCGTGGGAGACTGTAACCAGTCCGCCTGGGTAGTCTGCGAATAGGCGACGAATTTCTGGTTGGGAAGTGGGGGAAAAATTACGAGTAGGCTCGTCCAAGAGCAGAAACTGGGGACTTGTGAGTACTAATTGAAGGAGGAAGAGTTTTCCTTGCTGGCCACCAGAAAGTTCAGAGATAGGATGATGCATTTCAGAATAAGTAAAGTTGAGGGAGGCTAAATGCAATTGAATAGTGTTGATTTCTTCGCGATCACCTGAATGCTGTAGAAATTGAACGGGTGTCTGAGTCAGAGGGAGGCGTTCAGTGTAATCTTGAGGCATATAGGCAGTTCGGATACTCTCATTCTTCTGTAAAATCTCCCAGATCATTTTTAGAAAAGTGGATTTTCCCAACACCGTTGGAACCGATAATCCCTATCTTATCCTGCCCTTGAAGTGTGAGGGAGAGGTTCTTGACTAGGACACGATCCCCAATTGCGAGCTCTTCTTGATCTAAGAGAAGGACACGTTTTTGAGGAGACAAGGGAGTGAGGGAAGGGAAATGCAGATTGATGATTTCCTCATCATAGGGTTGGGAAGTCATGGATTGGAATTCTCGCTCGTAGCGCTTTTCTTGTGAGAGGAGGGACTTCATTTTCTTTGCCAGGAGACGTCCAGCAGTGCTATCTTTGGTGTTTCGTAAGGAGGTTTCGACTTGCTGACGGACGCGACGATGCTTCTCCATTGTTTTTCGGTAGGCTCGTTGATCGTTGGCCGCTTGCTGAGACTGTTGCTTAAATTGTTGTTCCCTCTGGCTACTGTAGTCTTGATAGCCTAGGTGCTCTACGATGGTTTCAGCTTCCTTGCGGTGTTTGATCTGTCTGAGGTGGATGATCGTATCCGCCGTCTGAGTCAAAAAATCCTCATGATGGGAAATAAATATGATGGTTTGGGGACTCGTTTGGATCATCTGCTGGAGCCAATCCAAGGTCTCCAAATCCAGATCATTTGAAGGTTCATCTAAAAATAGTAATTCATGAGGACAACAAAGTTCGTGAAGCAGTTGGACTTTGAGGGCTTCTCCTCCAGATAGACTTCCGATAGCTTGATCGCTTGCAAAGCGGTCGCTATTAAAATGCAATTGATCTGCCAGTCTGTAGAGGGTGGCATAGTCTAGCTCGTCCTCTCCAAAAAAATATTCTTCCAAGGTTTTTCCCTTCAAAGCTTCCGGTAAAGTTTGGGGAATATAGGCATAGGAGTGAAAGGAAGTGGTGATTTCTCCTTCTATGGTCAGATAATCTGGTAGAGATTTTGGGGACATGAGGACCTGAAGTAAGGAAGATTTTCCATTCCCTTCTTCGCCAATAATAGCAACTTTTTCTCCTTCATGAATGGTCATGGAAAGATCTCGAACCAGATCTCGTAAATCTTTTGTATGTCGGATGGTGAGGTGGGATAGTTTTAGCATAAGATTCCTTTCTACTGGGACAAAAAACAGCTCTACCTATTTAGTAGAGCTGTATTCATGTGGAACCCAAGCAGAAAAAAACCTTATTTAGCCAACAAATGGTTGGAGAATAGGCGAGAGGGTACACAAAAAGAGATAGAACAAGCAGTCCACTAAATAAAGTATCTTATTTAACGAAACTTAGTTGTTCATATCTCCTTACCTCCGAATGTGATTAGCTTTATTCTAATCCTTTTCATTCCTTCTTGTCAAGGAAAATCCTTGCTTTCTCCCTCTTTTTTTCTGCTCGGACTTTGGTCGGAATATATGGTATAATAAAGGTATGCATAGCTAAAACCATCTTCTGCCTATGTCCATATTCCCATTTTGTACCCAGATTTGTTTATTATTGTGACTTTTTCGAAGGTCTTTTATCAAGAATCAACCGGTCGATGCCTATCTGGAACACTTAATCCAGGAGACTCGATCCTATGAGATTGGCAAACTGCGTACTCTCTACATTGGTGGAGGGACACCGACAGCTCTATCTGCCCAGCAACTGGCCTATCTCTTGACAGAATTGCCCAAGTTCATGGACCTATCGGAGATGGAAGAGTTTACCATCGAGGCCAATCCAGGAGATTTGGATCCGGATAAGATTGCGGTCCTCAAGGACTCTCAGGTCAATCGGGTCTCTCTGGGTGTCCAAACCTTTGATAACAAGATGCTGAAAAAAAGATCGGACGGAGTCACCAGGAGCAGGATATCTATGACAATATCCGCCACCTCAAGCAGGCTGGCTTTGATAACATTTCTATCGACTTGATCTATGCTCTGCCGGGTCAGACCATGGACCAGGTCAAGGAAAATGTCGCCAAGGCGATCGACTTGGACATCCCCCATATGAGTCTCTATAGTTTGATTTTAGAAAACCACACGGTCTTTATGAATCGGATGAGACGAGGCAAGCTTCCTCTGCCCAAAGAAGAGCTGGAAGCAGAGATGTTCGAGTACATCATTGAAGAGCTGGAAAAAGCAGGCTTTGAACATTATGAGATTTCTAATTTCTCTAAGCCTGGCTTTGAAAGTCGGCACAATCTGGTCTACTGGGATAATGCAGAATACTATGGTCTAGGAGCAGGAGCTTCAGGCTATGTGGACGGGATTCGCTACAAGAATCATGGGCCTATCCGGCATTATCTGGTGGCTGTTGAGGCAGGTAAGGCTCGGATAACAGAGGAGCACCTGACACTGGAAGAGAAAATGGAAGAGGAGTTGTTCCTCGGTCTACGGAAAAAGACAGGTGTGTCCAAGGCACGTTTTGAAGAAAAATTTGGTGTCTCCTTTGACCAACGCTATGGACAAGTGGTGGCCAGTCTGACGGAGCAGGGACTCTTGGTTCCAGATGACAAGCAGGTTCGGATGACCAAGAGAGGCTTGTTCCTTGGAGATACCGTAGCAGAGAAATTTATATTGGAGTAAACGATGGCTAAAATTTATCAGTATGACATGAAAGTTCCCTTTGATATGAGCGATGTGAATGGCTTTATCAAGATGCCACAGCTCATCCTCCTGTCCTTGCAGGTCTCAGGCATGCAGTCGATGGAGCTGGGTGTCAGTGACAGGGACCTGCTCGAACAGCGCAATCTGGTGTGGATCATCACCGACTATGACATCACGGTTCACCGCCTACCAGTCTTTGATGAGCAGATTACCATTGAGACCCAGGCCCTGGCCCACAACCGTCTCTTTTGCTACCGTTCCTTTGTCGTTAGAGACCAGAATGGGGAAGCCATCGTAGAAATGGTGGCGACTTTTGTCTTGATGGATCGGGACAGTCGTAAGGTCCAATCCGTACCAGAGGAAGTCACTGCCCCATATGACTCCCCATTTGAGAAGAAGATCCGCCGTGGTCCACGCTATCCAGAACTGAATGGAGCCATGGAGCAGGACTACCATGTGCGTTTCTATGATTTGGACATGAACGGCCATGTCAACAACAGCAAGTACCTAGACTGGGTCTTTGAAGTGATGGGAGCGGAATTCCTAACCCAGCATATCCCCAAACGGGTCCATCTTAAGTATGTCAAAGAAGTATTACCTGGAGGCATGATCACCTCTAGTGTCGAGCGAGAAGGAATGGTCAGCAACCATGTCATCTCATCAGAAGGGCAAATCCACGCCCAAGCCCTCATCACTTGGGAAGAAATAGATAAGGAAACATTATGGAAAAACGAAGATTAAAACAGAAAAAAGAAGACTTGATGGAGGTTCAACGGCGGGTTGTTGCCTATGCTCGTCGTAAGAAAAATCCCCTCTATGTATTGGGAGATGGTTTCTTGACCTTAGTCGCAGCCTTTTATATCTTTATTGAGGAAGCGATTCAATTTATACGCTATCGATTGAGTTTTGAAGCCTTTCTTCGGTTTCTTAAGGAAGATGTACGCTGGTATCGTGTCTGGATTCATTTGACTTTGGCTTTTATCCTGCCTGTTGTCGTCTTCTCCTTGAGTATCACCAGTCAATCAGGAAGCTTCTGGAGTAACTTCTTTGACAAGCTCTCCCAAGGTGTCCTCTTCAGTACGACTATCAGCCTCGCAGCGACCTTAATGACAGACTTCATTGAGACCATGAAGCCTATCCAGGCCGAGAAAGAAAGCAATGAGAAAAAAAGAAACCGGCGTCTATACCATTACCATTGATCAGGCTAAGATTGGTGGCTTAATGGTGACCATCGTCATCTTGATGATTTCCTCCTTCCTCTTTACTCAGGCTGGAAAAAGCAAGTATCAATTTCTTCGGTCTGGTCCTACAATTTGTCTTATATGGAGCTTGCTTGCTTTTGTATGGAGCAGGAGGCAAGTTTCAAGGTCAGGAGAAAGTAGCAGAGGATGCAAGTGAAAAAGGAGATCAAGAATTCCATGACTTATAAGGGTTATTTAATTGACTTAGACGGAACCATCTACAAGGGCAAAGAGCGGATCCCAGCTGGGGAAGCCTTTGTCCACGAATTGCAAGAGCGTCAGATTCCCTATCTCTTTGTGACCAACAATACTACCCGGACGCCGGAAATGGTCCAAGAAATGCTGGCAGGCCAGTTCAATATTGAAACGCCACTGGATACCATCTATACAGCAACACTAGCAACCATCGATTATATGGTGGATATGAATCTTGGGAAAACTGCCTATGTCATTGGAGATGTAGGCTTGAAACAAGCCATTGCTGAAGCAGGCTTCGTCGAAGATACGGTGAATCCAGCCTATGTCGTGGTGGGTCTCGACTGGGAAGTGGACTATGAGAAATTCTCTATCGCGACTTTGGCCATTCAAAAGGGAGCCCATTTCATCGGGACAAATCCTGACCTCAATATCCCGACAGAACGGGGAATGATGCCAGGGGCGGGTGCTCTAAATGCCCTAATCGAAGCGGCAACGCGCGTGAAGCCGACCTTTATCGGTAAGCCCAATGCCATCATCATGGATAAGGCCATCGCTCACCTGGGACTAGAGCGCGAAGAAGTGGTCATGGTAGGAGACAATTACCTAACCGACATCCGAGCAGGGATTGACAATGGCATCCCTACTTTGCTGGTGACGACTGGATTTACCAAGCCAGAAGAAGTGCCAGACCTGCCCTTGCCACCAACGCATGTCCTATCTAGCTTAGCGGAGTGGGATTTCGATGCGTGACCGGTTAAACGTAACGGGCTTTGTCCTCTGGCTCTTAGCAACGGTGATTTTGGGGACCATTCTAGTAGCCTGGATGATCTATCCCATGGAGATCAGCTGGTTACGAATTCAGAATCGGACCGGTTTGACCCCTGCAGTCATCCAGAAAAACTTTCAGATCCTCATGCAGTATTTGACCAGTCCGTTTACCTGGAAGCTGGAGATGCCGGATTTTCCATCTTCTGCAGATGGTCTCCATCATTTTCAAGCAGTCAAGTATCTCTTTCACCTGACCCAGGCTCTGTTCCTGGTCTTATTGCCAGTGGCTATACGATTTATTCGAACAGTGATGCGTAAGGGCTATGCAGGCCTCTATCGTCGCTTATTTGGCTGGATGGTTCTCTTGCCGATTGTCATAGGAGGAGGGACCCTCTTTATTGGCTTTGATCAATTCTTTACCCTCTTTCATCAAGTCCTCTTTGTCGGAGATGCTACCTGGCTCTTTGATCCCTATCGGGATCCGATTATTTTAGCGCTTCCGGAGGACTATTTCCTACATGCCTTTCTGATTTTCTTTGTTCTCTATGAAGGGCTTTTGGATGGTGCTACGGGTGAGTCGGAAAACAAAAAAACAGTAGATTAGTGGAGTGAATGGATGAAACAGTTCAATCGATTTATAGATCCCAAAAAGGATTTGGGAAGCTTTTCAGGGATGGTTTGCCTCTATCTCTTGGTCATGGTCTTTGTCAGCATCATTTCAACCTTTGTCATTACCCTCTTTATGTTTGGACGGTATGGATTGGAGATGGCAGAGAAGCAGGAGTATGTAGAAAAAATCATCAATGGGAATGGGATTAGCTATCTGATATCTGTCAGTATCGGTGTCCTACTATTTGCCCTTTATCGGCAAGGGTCCCTCTTTAAAGGAGATGTGAGACAAAAGGGACGCAAGATGACCTGGCAGACTTTCTTAGTGTTCATTGCCTTCTTGGGGTTTGCTCAGTTGGCTTCTAGCGCCTTATCTCAACTCTTAGACCACATGATGGGAACCCTGGGCTTTTTCAAGCCTCAAGAGGATATGTCTGAGCAACTCAGCCAGTCTTGGAGTCTCTTGCTCTATGCGACCCTGATTGGTCCCATCACAGAGGAGTTGGTTTTCCGGGCCGCTGGACTGAGAGCCTTAGAAAAGTATGGAAAAGTCTTTGCGATCGTCATGACAGCGGTGGCTTTTGGATTGTTCCATGCCAATTTTGATCAGTTGTTCTTTGCAACCATTATAGGTTTTGGTTTTGGCTACTTGACCTTCGAGTATTCGATCTGGTGGGCTATTTTTCTACCATATCTTTAACAACCTGGTCCCTCTCAAGGGCTTCATTACCTCGGTACGCATGTGAGTATGAATGTAGCCGAGTGGGTTCAAATTCTCGTCTTTTTAGGTGGAACCATTGCCTTTACCATCGTCTTGATTTTTAAAAAGAAAAGCTATTTTTTTCACTATATTCAAGAAAACCGACCAGCACCTGGCGTCTTCCAAAGAAGCTTGTATTCCTTCTGGTTCTGGGTCTTGGTCCTTGGGACAACTCTTATGTCCTTACTTCCTTATATAAGAGGCTATTAATATCAAAGAGGGATCGTTATGTACTGCACCCCAAAAAGTTAAATTTTTTTCTGTCTAACTTTTTGGGGTGCAGTTTATTTCTAGGGTGTTTTTTTATACAATTGACAGATATGGATAAGGTCTAGATCTTTGAACTTAGAAAAGAGTTTTCAAAATGATTTGTTGAAATTTACTTTAACTAAGGTACACGATTGGCTTGAGTACTTGTTAGAAGAGCACAAATAACCATTTATAATGCTATCTCTTTTCTGAAAACCACCCATTCGGCTTATAACTATAATCAACAAAACCAAAGCCAACAAGTAGCATTGTGGCTGGCAAAACACCGAACTCACCAGACCAGTAAATCCTATCTTGCATCAGATTAGAGACTCGATGTGATAAAAGGAACCCATCCTGATAAACTCCCTTGTTCCATGCATACTATCAATTGCTTAGCTGACTTTGGAATCTTCAAGAAAGAGGATATGCCTTGGCAAAGTGAACGAAAGGCAAATTGGAAGAAAGAGAGGAGAAGAAAACAAGTTTTTCACAGAGATTTAAGGGAATGCGCTGACATGTATCCAAACTTTGAAACTAACTTTGGTCACCTTGAAGGGGAACTATTGTTGGAAAAGAATCATAAAAGCGCTGTCATCACGCTAGTTGAAAATCAGGCAAAAGTAATGATCGTGCTTCAATCCAAAGTGCGAAAATCCAGCGACATTTAAATTGATATGAACCAATAGATGTCTCAGTTTCCTATAAATCTCTTCAAGTCCATCATTTTTGATTGCGGGAAGGAATTCTCGAATTGGAGTCAATTTCTAACAAAAAGCGAATTTACATTTTCCTTGCGGATCCTGGATATCCTGGTCAACGAGGACTAAATGAACACTCCTAACGGTTTATTGAGACGCCATGGACTTCCAATGCAGGTGGATTTCAGCGGATTTTTTTAAAACATTCTTATCAGCTGTAGCTGATAAGAGAAATCGAATCCCAATGAAATCCTTGAACTACCAAATCCGTATCAAGTTTTTCCAACACAGGTGAAATTGTCTAGCTTAATTTGACAAATGAGGTTAAGAAATAGCAAATAAGATTGATTTATTTTCGGTTAGTGATATAATATAAGTAAAAGTATATTAGTATACATATATGAATATACTTAAATAAATAAATATATAAGGTAGTAAATTATGTTTAAATTATTGAGAAGACAAAAAGATTATCGCTATTTTTGGAAATAGATACGAAAAATATTCGATAAAAAAATTAAAAAGTTGGTGCTCGCAAGTGTTTTTAGTTGGTGCAGGGTTTTTGTTTGGTTACAATGTAGATACAGTAGAAGCAGACTCTGCTACTGCAATAGTAATTAAGAACGATTCTGAAACAGGAGTTGGAGATTCTACTAATGTAACAAGTGAGCTATTAGAAAAAACCGATTCTGATATGGGAATAAAACTAGATCAAGAACAACCTCAACCAGAATCGAAATATGAGTTAAAGAGAGATGATAAATTAGCGGAGCAAGCAAAAAAACTATCGAAGATACTGAAAAACAGGAAGAACAACCTTCAACAGTTTTAGTAACTATTAACTCGACAGAACAGCCTGAAAAAACCCCGTCTGTTACGCTATTTTCATTGCAAGCAAAACTATCCGATCTAGAAGTTCAACTAGAACGGATAAGAGATAATAAAAATCAGGTTTCCCAAGTCCAATCAGCTGAGAAATTGGTTGCTGAAGCTAAACAGTACTTAGGTTCTTCAACTAGTACACAAGAAGATGTTGATGCTAAAACGAAAGAAATTAGTTCTTTAACAAGTGTTTTAAAATCCATCAAAGTAGAAAAATAAAGTTGAAGAAAACAAAAATCAAGATAGTCGCAATGGCAAAAAGATGAAAGAAGGAAGTGGTTTCCGTACTGGTGTGACAGACCAAGCTCTAACAGGGTCAATTCGTTTTGGCAATTCAAATGGACCGATAGAAAAACAAATTCCTGTTGCAAATAATGGTGATGGTGAACGTGTAATAAATATGGCGATTACTTATTCAGCTTCTTCAAGTGAAACAGTTACAGATGGGAAAGTGTGTAACTATTCCAAAAGAATTGTTGCATTCTACTAAAAACCAGAATTTGCAAATTCATCGTTTGTAAAAAGTGTAGACGATTTATCGACTACTACAAATTATGTTTATGATTTAAATTTAAATCCTATGAGTGGTGGGACTGTTGCTGAAAGTTTGTTGAAATTATATGTAGGTACTTCTATAAAAATGCCCCCTCAAAAGGAGATGTATTATCAGTTAATACAGATTTTTATATCAGGAGGAGAAACTTTATCAACAAAAGTCAGCTAGAGCTTCTTTTGACTATTTATCAGAAATCTTATATAGAGAAAAGATTCAAGACCTAAAACTGTCAAATATATGGTCGATCAGTTTGGTGCTCCATTACCGGAATTTAAAATGGGATCAGTTTCGAATGGGATTTTTCAAGCCGATTGAAGGAAATACATTTAAATTACCATTTATTATGAGTGATCAGAGTTTTTTTAATAACGAAGAAACGAATCAAAATGGTAATGGACGTTTAACAAGTTATGATTATACGATTAGTGGAATACCAGATTTCTTAGAATTAGATCCAACAAATGTTAAAAATAATAAGTTTTGGACATTAGAAAATGGAGTTTTAACATTACATCCAGATGAAAAGAAAGGTATCGATCAAAAGTTTACTTTATGGTGGACCAATTTTTAAAGGTAAAAGAAGGTGCTTTTAATACACCGGAAGCTATTGAAAGAGTTATTGAGTCGAATTTCTACTAAAGGATTCAACGCTAATATCGTTTTATAAAGCGGTTGGGCATAGACCTGATGGTTCTACATTTACTCAGACATTAGAAAATCCAGATGGATTTAGATTATATCTTGGAGATGGATTCCCGCTATTAAAGAGATTGATACAGGAATATACCCTGAAACTAATCAACGATTATACTCACATGCAAGTAATGAGGATAAATTTAACGCTAGATTTTATATTCCTAATGATAAATTAAAAGGTGACGGAGCATTCTTACCGAGTCAGTATATAAACTATTTTTATTCAAAGGATCAAGAAGGAAATTATTTTACAAAATTCCAGTTAAATAGAGTTTATACAAATGAAATAAAAGCTGATGGTTCAAGGTCTGTTAGAGGTACTTTACAGAGAACAGTTAGATGGAAATTTTAAAAGAGAATTTTTAAATTATATGGGGTAACTAAAGATAATCAGGCAGAATTATTAAAAAGAATACACTTCAATAAATGAATTATATAATATAATCGAAAATTAGCCCTGAAAAGAAATATGATCATTTGATTCTAAAACATCCGGGTATAGTAGATGAATTTCAGAGATATAATTCAACTACTAAAAACAATAACTGGATTAGAGTCAAGACTTGGAGTAACAGTTGGTACATGGAAGGAAAAAGCTCAAGATAGTACAATTCAACGTTATGAAAATAGAATAGCGCAAGGTTCTACATCAGAGAACACAATAGAGAGTGCTATAGCTATGGAACGTCCTGCTACGGGTAGTGGTTATCCTGCAGAGCATATTAAAACTCCAACAAAGTTATCATTAAATATAAATCAAATAGGAAGTCAATCTTTGACTAAAGATGATTTAACAAGAGGTCAAGTGATTCCTATGGCTGTAACATATACTGCTGTAGATTATTTTGGATTAATTGAAACAGATAAAAATGGAAGTAAGACATACGATTTAGATAAATTAGACCCAAATATAACTAAAAACAAGTGTGATGTTATTAGCGGATCCAAAGTTACCATTGAAAGACTTTTAGATTAGCGACAGATAATCGTTTATTGTCGAAATACACATTACATTTTGGTGGAACGAATGGGGATGCTTGCAAAAGAACCGTATGATAAATTAAAAGAATCTTATGATACGGTAAATCCAACTAATATTATTGAAAATTATAAAGGAACAGGAAAAACGTGCTTACATCTTTGATTCAAAAAGATTTAAATCTTACTAATTATGATTTAAATGAATGGATAAAAGGAGGATTATATAGTCCTACAGCTTTGACCTTCGAAGTTGAAAAATAATGGACAAGTTGAAGCTGGAACTTATGGGATAGAATCTTACTTAGTATGGAATAGTGATTCAGAAACTTTAGTAGGTAATGATAATTCTATTAATTCTAATTTTGTAGAAAAATCATGCTCCAGGTTTATCTATTTCAAAAAGCAAATATTAACGTTACTATTAATAATGTTGCTGAGTATGCAACTTCTTTAACAATTGCAAAACCTGGAACTACAGGTGTGCGAGGAATTATTGATGTTAAAAATGGACAAGAAGTTATACTATCACCACAAATAGAAAACTTATCAGAACTCCCTCAAAAAGTAAAAAGAAGCAGTAGTATTAATACCTAAGAAAGAAGCACTGACATATCTTGAAGGTCCTGTAGTTGATAATTCTAACGAGTATGATGTAGTTTATACAACTACAACTGGAGATGATAAAACAAAAGGAACATTTGTAACTGCAGATCAAGTAACAAATTGGAAGGATGTAACAGCTGTTAAATATGTGTTTAAGGATAACTATACTGTAACAAAAGAGCATGCCTTTAAACATAGCTTTTAATCTACGTGTTGATCAGGATAATCCAAACTATGTAGAAAGTACTTCTCAAATTTTTCTGAAAAATGGGCAAGACGTTTGGTTAGAATCGAATGTTGTCAGTTTGAGAACAGAAGATGTTCGTGGGAAATTAGAAGTGTACTATAAAACAGTAGGTGGCGAGCTCTTAAAAGAATTTTCCAAAAACTAGAGGGGTGAAGGACAGCCTTTATGCTACAACTAAAGAATCAATTCTTAAAGGTTTTGTAAATAGATATTATGCTGTGCACGACTATATTTTTTTATTGAAGTTCAACCAGATTCGGCACCGGAAGTGGGAACATATGAAAGACAGGTAACTAAGAAAAGTAACCTATCTATATGATAAGGCTAAAGTAAAAGTAGAAACTAAAGATATTATAAGAACTATTAATTATATTGAAAAATAATGAAGGTAATATCATATCTAATCCAGTAACTCAGAAAGTAACAGTTTCAAGAAAGGTATATACTGGAGAAAAACAGGACGAGTTGTAGAAGATAATTGGGAAATTCCTGCAAATGCTAGATGGGGAGTCTGTAATATCTCCAACACCTTCAGAATGGGAAAAAAACCTGAAGTAAAAGTTAATAATCAATATATAGCTAAAGAAGCAATTGATGAGGTGCTTATTACACCTGAAGTTATTAATAAAGGTAATGTAGTAGAAAATGTTTATTATGAAAGAGTTATGCCTATTGGCGGAAACGTCGAAGTTAAATATGTTATCGCAGGCACAGACACCAACCTTAAAGATCCAGTAACACTAGTAACAAATGGACAAGTAGGAAGTGACTATACTGCAACGAAAGAAAACACATTAACAAAAGACGGCTTAGTCTATGAGTTAGTAGAGAGCAACAATGGCCTCAAAGCAGGTTCAGCGCCAGAAACAGGTAAAGTCACAGAAGCGAAACAAGAAATCGTTTATGAGTACGCACCGAAAGTAGGCGGAAACGTCGAAGTTAAATATGTTATCGCAGGCACAGACACCAACCTTAAAGATCCAGTAACACTAGTAACAAATGGACAAGTAGGAAGTGACTATACTGCGACCAAAGAAAACACATTAACAAAAGACGGCTTAGTCTATGAGTTAGTAGAGACCAACAATGGCCTCAAAGCAGGTTCAGCGCCAGAAACAGGTAAAAGTCACAGAAGCGAAACAAGAAATCGTTTATGAGTACGCACCGAAAGTAGGCGGAAACGTCGAAGTTAAATACGTTATCGCAGGCACAGACACCAACCTTAAAGATCCAGTAACACTAGTAACAAATGGACAAGTAGGGAAGTGACTATACTGCAACGAAAGAAAACACATTAACAAAAGACGGCTTAGTCTATGAGTTAGTAGAGAGCAACAATGGCCCTCAAAGCAGGTTCAGCACCAGAAACAGGTAAAGTCACAGAAGCGAAACAAGAAATCGTTTTGATGAGTACGCACCGAAAGTAGGCGGAAACGTCGAGTTAAATATGTTATCGCAGGCACAGACACCAACCTTAAAGATCCAGTAACACTAGTAACAAATGGACAAGTAGGAAGTGACTATACTGCAACGAAAGAAAACACATTAACAAAAGACGGCTTAGTCTATGAGTTAGTAGAGACCAACAATGGCCTCAAAGCAGGTTCAGCGCCAGAAACAGGTAAAGTCACAGAAGCGAAAACAAGAAATCGTTTATGAGTACGCACCGAAAGTAGGCGGAAACGTCGAAGTTAAATATGTTATCGCAGGCACAGACACCAACCTTAAAGATCCAGTAACACTAGTAACAAAATGGACAAGTAGGGAAGTGACTATACTGCAACGAAAGAAAACACATTAACAAAAGACGGCTTAGTCTATGAGTTAGTAGAGACCAACAATGGCCTCAAAAGCAGGTTCAGCGTCAGAAACAGGTAAAGTCACAGAAGCGAAACAAGAAATCGTTTATGAGTACGCACCGAAAGTAGGCGGAAACGTCGAAGTTAAATACGTTATCGCAGGCACAGACACCAACCTTAAAGATCCAGTAACACTAGTAACAAATGGACAAGTAGGAAGTGACTATACTGCAACGAAAGAAAACACATTAACAAAAGACGGCTTAGTCTATGAGTTAGTAGAGACCAACAATGGCCTCAAAGCAGGTTCAGCGCCAGAAACAGGTAAAGTCACAGAAGCGAAACAAGAAATCGTTTATGAGTACGCACCGAAAGTAGGCGGAAACGTCGAAGTTAAATATGTTATCGCAGGCACAGACACCAACCTTAAAAGATCCAGTAACACTAGTAACAAATGGACAAGTAGGAAGTGACTATACTGCAACGAAAAGAAAACACATTAACAAAGACGGCTTAGTCTATGAGTTAGTAGAGAGCAACAATGGCCTCAAAGCAGGTTCAGCGCCAGAAACAGGTAAAGTCACAGAAGCGAAACAAGAAATCGTTTATGAGTACGCACCGAAAGTAGGCGGAAACGTCGAAGTTAAATATGTTATCGCAGGCACAGACACCAACCTTAAAGATCCAGTAACACTAGTAACAAATGGACAAGTAGGAAGTGACTATACTGCAACGAAAGAAAACACATTAACAAAAGACGGCTTTAGTCTATGAGTTAGTAGAGACCAACAATGGCCTCAAAGCAGGTTCAGCGCCAGAAACAGGTAAAGTCATGAAGCGAAACAAGAAATCGTTTGTGAGTACGCACCGAAAGTAGGCGGAAAACGTCGAAGTTAAATATGTTATCGCAGGCACAGACACCAACCTTAAAGATCCAGTAACACTAGTAACAAATGGACAAGTAGGAAGTGACTATACTGCAACGAAAGAAAACACATTAACAAAAGACGGCTTAGTCTATGAGTTAGTAGAGAGCAACAATGGCCTCAAAGCAGGGTTCAGCACCAGAAACAGGTAAAGTCACAGAAGCGAAACAAGAAATCGTTTATGAGTACGCACCGAAAGTAGGCGGAAACGTCGAAGTTAAATATGTTATCGCAGGCATAGACACCAACCTTAAAGATCCAGTAACACTAGTAACAAATGGACAAGTAGGGAAGTGACTATACTGCAACGAAAGAAAACACATTAACAAAAGACGGCTTAGTCTATGAGTTAGTAGAGACCAACAATGGCCTCAAAGCAGGTTCAGCGCCAGAAACAGGTAAAGTCACAGAAGCGAAACAAGAAATCGTTTATGAGTACGCACCGAAAGTAGGCGGAAACGTCGAAGTTAAATATGTTATCGCAGGCACAGACACCAACCTTAAAGATCCAGTAACACTAGTAACAAATGGACAAGTAGGAAGTGACTATACTGCAACGAAAGAAAAACACATTAACAAAAGACGGCTTAGTCTATGAGTTAGTGAGAGACCAACAATGGCCTCAAAGCAGGTTCAGCGCCAGAAACAGGTAAAGTCACAGAAGCGAAACAAGAAATCGTTTATGAGTACGCACCGAAAGTGAGGCGGAAACGTCGAAGTTAAATATGTTATCGCAGGCACAGACACCAACCTTAAAGATCCAGTAACACTAGTAACAAATGGACAAGTAGGAAGTGACTATACTGCAACGAAAGAAACACATTAACAAAAGACGGCTTAGTCTATGAGTTAGTAGAGAGCAACAATGGCCTCAAAGCAGGTTCAGCACCAGAAACAGGTAAAGTCACAGAAGCGAAACAAGAAATCGTTTATGAGTACGCACCGAAAGTAGGCGGAAACGTCGAAGTTAAATATGTTATCGCAGGCACAGACACCAACCTTAAAGATCCAGTAACACTAGTAACAAATGGACAAGTAGGAAGTGACTATACTGCAACGAAAAGAAAACACATTAACAAAAGACGGCTTAGTCTATGGAGTTAGTAGAGACCAACAATGGCCTCAAAGCAGGTTCAGCGCCAGAAACAGGTAAAGTCACAGAAGCGAAACAAGAAATCGTTTATGAGTACGCACCGAAAGTAGGCGGAAACGTCGAAGTTAAATATGTTATCGCAGGCACAGACACCAACCTTAAAGATCCAGTAACACTAGTAACAAATGGACAAGTAGGAAGTGACTATACTGCAACGAAAGAAAACACATTAACAAAAGACGGCTTAGTCTATGAGTTAGTAGAGACCAACAATGGCCTCAAAGCAGGTTCAGCGTCAGAAACAGGTAAAGTCACAGAAGCGAAACAAGAAATCGTTTATGAGTACGCACCGAAAGTAGGCGGAAACGTCGAAGTTAAATACGTTATCGCAGGCACAGACACCAACCTTAAAGATCCAGTAACACTAGTAACAAAATGGACAAGTAGGAAGTGACTATACTGCAACGAAAGAAAAACATTAACAAAAAGACGGCTTTAGTCTATGAGTTAGTAGAGACCAACAATGGCCTCAAAAGCAGGTTCAGCACCAGAAACAGGTAAAAGTCACAGAAGCGAAACAAGAAATCGTTTATGAGTACGCACCGAAAGTAGGCGGAAACGTCGAAGTTAAATATGTTATCGCAGGCACAGACACCAACCTTAAAGATCCAGTAACACTAGTAACAAATGGACAAGTAGGAAGTGACTATACTGCAACGAAAGAAAACACATTAACAAAAGACGGCTTAGTCTATGAGTTAGTAGAGACCAACAATGGCCTCAAAGCAGGTTCAGCGCCAGAAACAGGTAAAGTCACAGAAGCGAAACAAGAAATCGTTTATGAGTACGCACCGAAAGTAGAGCCAACTCCAGATAAACCTGTAGAGCCAACTCCGGATAAACCTGTAGAGCCAACTCCGGATAAACCTGTAGAGCCAACTCCGGATAAACCTGTAGAGCCAACTCCGGATAAACCTGTAGAGCCAACTCCGGATAAACCTGTAGAGCCGACTCCGGATAAACCTGTAGAGCCAACTCCGGATAAACCTGTAGAGCCAACTCCGGATAAACCTGTAGAACCAACTCCGGATAAACCTGTAGAGCCAACTCCGGATAAACCTGTAGAGCCAAGTCCAAATAAGCCAGTGGCCTCAACACTAGGTAAACCAGTGGCCCTAACACCACCTAAAGGACAACTTCCAAATACTGGTGAAACTACGTCTGTAGGATCAACTGTAATCGGAGTAGTTGCAGGACTTGTTGGATTGGTAGCACTTGGACGTCGTAAAGAGGGGGACGAAAAATAATTCTTCTTGCTTTGGTAAATGATTAATTTAGCTTCTTTCAAAAACTCCAGTTCTAATTGGTGAAATTGGTGATTAGAAAAGGTCTTAATGCCTTGATATAAAGGGACGATAAAATAGTCATCTGCTTAACTAAGAATCATTAAATTTCTAGGCTTTTTGTCAATTGTAGTGGGTTGATGAAACGTCACACCCTGGAGAGGACCAAATTGGTTCTCTCCTTTTTGATGTTCAATGCAATGAGGATTCTAGTTTTGAAGTTTTCAAAGTTCCGGAAGCCAAAAGCATTTCGTTTGATGATCTTGATGAGGTTATTAGTAGCTTCTAGTTTTGCGTTTGAGTAGGGCAGTTCTAGTGCGTTCATGATCTTGTCCTTATCTTTCAAAAAGGTCTTAAAAACAGTTTGAAAAATAGGATTTATACAAGAAATTGATGCTTCAATCAGATCAAAGAAATGGTTAGGTTGTTTCTCTTGGAAATGAAACAGTAAGAGTTGATAGAGCGCGTAGTGCTGTCTAAGTTCTTGAGAGTATGAAAGCAGCTTTTCTAGAATCTCTTTATTGGTCAAGTGTGAGCGAAAAATTGGGCGATAAAAACGTTTATCACTGAGTTTCCAGTAACGTTTTAGTGCCTTATGTTCGTGTGATTTCCGATCAAAACGATTCATGATTTGGATGCGAAGACGCTTCATGGCTCGACTGAGATGTTGGACAATGTGAAAACGATCCAAGACAATTTTAGCGTTTGGGAGTGAAACAGTCTGGGGGACTGTTTCAGCCTGAGCCTAGAAATTTGAAAGCGAAGTTTTCTAGCAATATCATATTAAGGACTAAACATATCCATGGTAATGACTTTCACGCGACTTCTCACCTGTCTAGAATAGCGAAGGAAATGATTGCGAATAGTCACTTGAGTCCGCCCATCTAGGATCGCAACGATCTTTCTGGAATCAAAATCCTTTGCAATGAAGCTCATCAACCCTTTCTTGAAGCCGTACTCATCCCAGTTCATGTGTTCTGGAAGGTAGTTGAGATCAGACTTGAAGTCGAACTCTTTTAATTTACGAATGACTGTCGAAGCAGAGACCGATAAACTTTCGGAGATAGCTGTCATAGGGATTTTTCTCGATTAATTTTTTTGAGTGATTTTTGATTGACGATCGTTGAGATTTGGTGGTTCTTTTTAACTAAGGAAGTCTCTGCGACAGCCATTTTCCCGCAGACTTTACAACGAAAACGTCGTTTTCTCAATCGAATGAGAGTTTTGAAGCCCGCACACTCTAGATAGGGAATTTTAGATTCTTTTTGGAAGTCATATTTAGCCATTTTTCCATGGCAGTTGTGACACTTAGGTGCAAGATAATCTAGCTTAGCGATAATTTCCTTATGTGTTCCAGAATCTAGATAATCCAAGATTATGATGTTCTTGGCTTTAATTCCAAGTAAGTTTGTGATTAAATTTAATTGTTCCATAAGAATCTTTCTAATGATGGTTTGGTCACTTTTTCATTATAGGTCTTATGGGACTTTTTGTTCTATAACAAAATAAACTCCATAATTCCTATGCTGGTTTTACCCACTACAGAAATTATAGAGCCTAAGGTTTTATAAGAAGAATGAAGAATACAAGTTCAATTTGGACCAGTCATTTTTCAAATCTTATTTCGTAAAAAAATCAATTAATTTAGTAGATTATAGAGAGGTTGGCTAAGTGCTAGACCTCTCTTTTTTGCTATAATAGAGAGTATGAATAACTTGATTAAATCCAAGCTCGAGCTCTTGCCGACGAGTCCGGGCTGTTACATTCACAAAGATAAGAACGGTACCATCATCTACGTGGGGAAGGCCAAGAATCTTCGCAATCGGGTGCGGTCCTATTTCAGAGGGAGCCACGATACCAAGACGGAAGCGCTGGTATCTGAGATTGTGGATTTTGAGTTTATCGTCACCGAGTCCAATATTGAAGCCTTGCTTCTTGAGATCAACCTGATCAAGGAGAACAAGCCCAAGTACAATATCATGCTCAAGGACGACAAGTCTTATCCCTTCATCAAGATTACCAATGAACGCTATCCGCGTCTCATCATCACGCGCCAGGTCAAAAAGGATGGTGGCCTCTATTTCGGCCCCTATCCAGACGTGGGTGCGGCCAATGAGATCAAGCGACTTTTGGATCGGATTTTCCCTTTCCGCAAGTGTACCAATCCGCCTTCTAAGGTCTGCTTTTACTATCATCTGGGGCAATGTATGGCCCACACAGTCTGCCACAAGGACGAGGCTTATTTCAAGGGCATGGCTCAGGAGGTTTCTGATTTCCTTAAGGGGCAGGATGACAAGATTGTCGATGAGCTCAAGGTCAAGATGAATACCGCAGCGCAAAACATGGAATTTGAGAGGGCGGACGAGTATCGGGATCTGATCCAGGCTATCGGGACCCTGCGGACCAAACAGCGGGTCATGGCCAAGGATTTGCAGAATCGGGATGTCTTTGGCTACTACGTGGACAAGGGCTGGATGTGTGTGCAGGTCTTCTTTGTCCGTCAGGGCAAGTTGATCGAGCGTGATGTCAATCTCTTCCCTTACTACAATGATCCAGACGAGGATTTCTTGACCTATATGGGCCAGTTTTACCAAGAGAAATATCACCTGATCCCCAATGAAATCCTGATCCCTCAGGATATCGATGAGGAAGCGGTCAAGGCCCTAGTGGATACCAAGGTTCTCAAGCCCCAGCGTGGGGAGAAGAAGCAGTTGGTCAATCTGGCCATCAAGAATGCGCGTGTCAGTCTGGAGCAGAAGTTTAATCTCCTTGAAAAATCGATGGAAAAGACCCAAGGTGCTATTGAAAACCTTGGAAAACTTCTGCAAATTCCAACTCCTGTGCGCATTGAGTCTTTTGATAACTCCAACATCATGGGGACCAGTCCGGTCTCTGCCATGGTGGTCTTTGTCAATGGGAAGCCAAGCAAAAAGGACTACCGCAAGTACAAGATCAAGACTGTCGTCGGGCCAGATGACTATGCTAGCATGCGGGAAGTCATTCGCAGACGCTATAGCCGGGTTATGCGGGATGGCCTGACGCCACCAGATCTGATCGTTATCGATGGGGGTCAGGGGCAGGTCAATATTGCTAAGCAAGTCATCCAAGATGAGTTGGGGTTGGATATTCCCATCGCAGGCCTGCAAAAGAATGACAAGCACCAAACCCATGAATTGCTCTTTGGGGATCCTCTCCAAGTCATTGAACTCTCACGGACTTCGCAGGAATTTTTCCTTCTCCAGCGGATCCAGGATGAAGTCCACCGTTTCGCCATCACCTTCCACCGCCAGCTACGGTCCAAGAATTCCTTCTCCTCTCAGCTGGACGGCATCGAAGGATTGGGACCAAAACGTAAGCAGTTACTGATGAAACACTTCAAGTCACTGACCAAGATCAAAGAAGCCACTGTGGATGAGATCGTCACGGTCGGCATCCCACGAGCAGTAGCGGAGGCGGTGCAAGGAAAATTGAACTCAAGTGAGAAACAAGAAAGTTAAAAAGAAGCTGAAGGACAGAAAGACTAAAAGGTTGGACAATGATTTCAGATTTTGTAAAAGTTGCAGACATGCCTAAAGAGGTGATTGAAAATTATAAGGGTAAAGTCCCTGTTGAATTGGTTGAGATTTGGAAAAATCAAGGTTTGGGTACCTTTTTGAATGGCTACCTAAAAGTCATAAACCCAGTTGACTATAGTGAGTTAGTGAGATTCGTATTTCAGGGGCGATATTGCTATTCCTATATTTGCGACGGCATTTGGAGATATCATAACTTGGGAAAAAAATGAATTTTTAGGATTTATAAAGTATAAATTTGGAACTTTTTGATATCTTTTTAGAAGACTTGTCTATGTTCTTACATTTTTCTTTCTGATCAAAGTTTTTACAGACGATTATTTTGAATTGCCACTCTACACTGAAGCGATTGAAAAATATGGTTTGTTAGATTATGATCAGTGTTTTGGATTTGTCCCCTTGTTAGCATTAGGTGGATTCAAAGATGTGGATCATCTAGATAAGGTCAAGATGTATGAACATATCTTATTAATAACCGCATTGGTAGGGAAGATTGAATAGGGGAAATTCAAGTAATAAACATTGGTGAATTTACAACAAAGTAAAAGATTTTTAGAAAAAGCAGATAGTATATCTCCAAAAATAATGCCACCTGGTATCACCATCAAGACGGGAAGACTTTTACAAGAGGTTCCAACTAAAATACATACTCAGTTTACTCACAGAGGCGGTTTTTCAATTAGTAAGAGAGGTAAAGAATGAAAATTATCGAAAATTTAAAAAACCTTTGGCAATTTAAATGAATCAGACCTTAATTCATTAGAAGATGCATTGGGAATCTCTCTTCCTACAGATTATAAAGAATTTTTGTCAAAAACAAATGGAGGCTGTCCAAAAAATAATTATTTAGTACTAAAGGTTCCAAGTTTAAAGGAAGAATTATTAGTTAATTTCTTTTTAGGAGTGAATGATGATGAAAAATTTTAACATCATTAGTTGGAATAACGATTTTTAAAATTGAAATGCCTATCTCCACTTTTTATATTCGGTGTAGAGCATGGAGGTGGGATGTTTATTCAAATTACTGAAGGAGATGATAAAGGTGTGTATTTTTGGGACAGCAACTTTAGCCTCCCCGTAACTTCTAACGATGAAAATGTTTTTATATAGCTGATACATTTTTCTGACTTTTTTTATCCTTAATAACTATCGATAAATAATCATAGAATTTTATTGAAAATGATATCAAAGTTTCAAAGCTATTGGACCATCCAAATTATTTTGGATGGTTTTCACATTCTAGATCCTTTTTGTTATACTATGTAGAGTGACTGACTCGGATAAGATTTAATGGTATGAAAGCGAAGAGTGCATTGAGAAGGAACAAATGAATATGAAAGAACTATTGGAAAAATTGTATCAGGTTTGTTCGTTATTAAATGATAAATCTAATGGAGAATTACTTAATCAGGAGAACTTAGATGATTTTATCGACGATATTCAATCAGATTGGGATTCAAGTGTTGACCAATTAAAAAGCTGGTCTTGAGCTTTTAGAAAGTCAGATGCATGCTATTGAATCTTCAGAAGACAAGTCTTATACGAATGGGATTCTTGAAACTGTTTGGGGACTTAGACGGATGGAGGTCTTACTAGCTGATGCCGATAAATTGTTAACAAACCTCAATAAAAAATTCTTGCTTAAAAGTGGTGAGATCACTCAAGAAGAATACCTGGATGATGGGCACTTGAATGTTGTGGTTATTGATGAAGAAAACGGTGACGCAGGGGAGATCTAGTTCATTATACAAGCCTAATTATAATATAGGATTTTTTACGGCTGGCATGGTGGAAACTGGAAAACAAATTAATATGATGGATAATTATCAATAAAAAAAGAACGAGTAATGAGTACAGTGGATCTAATAATTAATCACATTACAAATCAAACAATGACATATAAGGTGTTAAGAGAGTTTACTCCATTTTTCTTTTAAGTGAAATAAAATTTAGAATTGAAAAGAAAGAGCCAGTCATGTCAGTCAATGATTTGAAATTAGATGAATTAAAAGAAAACAAGAGAAGTTTTAAAAAGATTAAACAGTTTAGGAACTATAGTGACTATAAAGGATGTTACGGATGAAATAACTTTAGAAGTATTGAATAATATGATTGCAAGTTATGAAGGGATCGCAGAAGACACAGAAGAACTAGATGAACTGATGTTTTTCTGATGAGGAATAGTTAACTCATAATTCGAAACAAATTTATCATCTCTAAAACGTATTATAAGCTCTAATAAGATAAACCATCCAATTCAAAATGGATGGTTTTCACTTTTTATTTGTTTTTGTTATACTTAATGCACACAGTTTTTTTCAATCCATAAAGGAGTAATTATGAACCATCGAATCGCCATTTTTATCTGATATTCACGGAGATACAAGAGCCCTGGAGGCAGTGATTGCGGATGCGCGTGCTCAAGGCGCGACGGAATACTGGCTTTTAGGGGACATTTTGTTACCAGGACCAGGAAGAGAGGACCTTTTTGACCTGCTGGATGCGATTCCTATTACAGCGGCTGTTCGTGGAAATTGGGACGACTGTGTCCTAGAGGCTTTGGATGGCGAGTACGGGCTTGAGGATCCGCAGGAGATCCAGATGCTTCGTCTCACTCAGTATGTCATGGAAGGACTGGATCCTAAGCGGATCGATTGGCTTCGCTCACTTCCTCTACTGGAGAAGAAGGAGGTCAATGGTATTCGCTTTTCACTAAGCCACAACTTGCCAGAAAAGAATTATGGTGGGGACTTGCGTCCAGCTAATGCGACGGAGAACTTTGACCAACTGCTGGATGACCAGACGGATATGGCCATCTACGGTCATGTCCACAAGCAGTTGCTTCGCTATGGCAGTCAGGGCCAGCAGATTCTCAATCCGGGGACTATTGGCATGCCTTATTTTGACTGGATGCCCCTACAAAACCATAGGGCCCAGTATGCGCTGATCGATGTTGAAGAAGATGGGGTGACCAACCTGCAATTTCGGAAGGTGGCTTATGACTATGAAGCAGAGCTCCAAGATGCCAAGGACAAGGAACTTCCCTTTATTGAAATGTACGAAGAATTGAGACGAGAGGATAACTATCGAGGTCATAACAATGAGCTCCTCGCAAGGTTGAATAAGCAGTATGGTTATGACCAAGATGTCAAGTACTTCTATGATTTTCTTTCCTAAATGATCAATGAAAAAACTCTGCAAGCTCTTTCATTTTGTGTTAAAATAGAGGTAATAGAATTAGAAAAGGAAGTTGACTATGAAATTCCTAGAACTCAACAAAAAACGTCATGCGATCAAGCATTTTACAGACCAGCCGGTCGATCCAAAGGATGTGCGGACAGCTATTGAAATTGCGACCTTGGCACCAAGTGCGCACAATAGCCAACCATGGAAATTCGTGGTCGTTCGTCAGAAAAATGCAGAATTGGCAAAAGTAGCCTATGGTGGGAACTATGACCAAGTCATGGAAGCACCTGTGACCATCGCTCTCTTTACAGATACCGATTTGCAACGTCGGGCTCGGAAGATTGCGCGTGTCGGTGGGGTCAAAAACTTCACAGATGAGCAGTTGCAATACTTCATGCAAAACCTTCCCGCCGAATATGCTCGCTACAATGAGCAACAGATCAGCGATTACTTGGCATTAAATGCTGGATTGGTCGCAATGAACTTGGTATTGGCCTTGACGGACCAAGGGATTGGCTCGAACATCATCCTTGGCTTTTGACAAATCAAAAAGTCAACGAAGTCTTGGAAATCGAAGAGCGTTTCCGTCCAGAACTCTTTGATTACTGTCGGCTATGCAGCTGAGAAGGTAGAACCTAGCTACCGCTTGCCAGTAGACGAAATCATTGAAAAACGCTAATAGAAACTGAAAGAACCGGATGGTCTCGTCTCGTACGATACAAGTCCGGTTTTCTAGAATCCTTTGGTAGACTGGTGGACAGTCGCTGATGGGATTCTGGAGGTTCAATTTAAATCGAAATAACGGAGGAATGCATGACAACAATTGACTTTAAAGCAGAAGTAGAAAAACGCCGCGAAGAAATGATGGCTGACCTTTTCAGCCTCTTGGAAATCAACTCAGAACGGGATGACAGCCAGGCAGATGTGACTCACCCTTATGGACCTGGACCAGTCAAAGCCCTTGAGAAATTCTTGGAAATCGCTGAGCGTGATGGCTACGAAACAACCAACGTGGATAACTATGCTGGACACTTCACCTTTGGACAAGGGGAAGAAGAACTCGGGATCTTTGCTCACATGGACGTGGTGCCTGCTGGTAGTGGCTGGAACACAGACCCTTACAAACCTGAGATTATCGATGGTAAGCTCTATGCGCGTGGTTCATCTGATGACAAGGGGCCTACAGTAGCGTGTTACTACGGTTTGAAGATTATCAAGGATCTGGGATTACCTGTATCTAAGCGCGTGCGCTTTGTGGTTGGTACAGATGAAGAATCTGGTTGGGGCGATATGGACTACTATTTCAAACATGTCGGCCTTCCTGATCCAGACTTTGGTTTCTCTCCAGATGCGGAATTCCCAATCATCAACGGGGAAAAAGGAAACATTACCGAGTATCTCCATTTCGGTGGTCAAAACACAGGTCAAGCGCATCTTCATAGCTTCACCGGTGGCCTTCGTGAAAACATGGTGCCTGAGTCAGCAACTGCAGTTTTTTCTGGTCAATTACCAGATCTAGCTAGTCTTTTGGAGGCCTTTGCCAATGAACACCAACTTCGTTATGAAGTGTCTACAGTAGATGAAGACCAGTACAAGATCACCATTATCGGGAAATCTGCCCACGGCTCTACTCCAGAAGCTGGAATCAATGGAGCAACTTACTTGGCTCTCTTCTTGAACCAGTTTGACTTCGGTGGAGATGTCAAAGCATACTTGCAAGTGTCAGCATCTCTTCTTCACGAAGACTTTGCTGGTGAGAAGCTTGGCATTGCCCATACAGATGAAAAGATGGGGGCTCTCAGCATGAATGCGGGTGTCTTCAACTTCGACGAAAACAGCTCAGATAACACCATCGCCTTGAACATTCGTTACCCTAAAGGAACAGATCCAGAAACCATCAAAGCTGGACTTGAAAAAGTAGAAGGAGTGGCATCCGTTAGCTTGTCAGCCCACGGCCACACCCCTCACTATGTTCCTATGGAAGATGAATTGGTCTCAACGCTTTTGCGTGTCTATGAAAAACAAACCGGACTGAAAGGTCATGAGCAAGTAATCGGTGGCGGAACCTTTGGTCGTCTATTAAAACGTGGGGTTGCCTTCGGTGCCATGTTCCCAGACTATGTGAACACCATGCACCAAGCCAATGAATTTACGGATGTAGAAGATCTCTACCGTGCTGCTGCAATCTACGCAGAAGCCATCTACGAACTCATCAAATAAGACGCTACTCAGTCGGCACTTGCTGGCTGAGTTTTTGCTTAGAGGAGGAGAAATGGATCAACTAGAGCGGATCAAAGAGGCCATCATGGCCGATCCACAAAACAAAGACTATACGGATAAGGGGATTGAGCCCTTGTTTGCGGCACCAAAGACTGCTCGGATCAATATCATCGGACAGGCACCTGGACAGAAAACACAAGAAGCAGGCCTCTATTGGAAGGACAAGAGTGGGGACCGTCTTAGGGAATGGTTGGGAGTCGATGAAGAGACCTTTTACCACTCGGGTCTATTTGCGGTCATTCCCATGGACTTTTATTTCCCAGGGCATGGCAAGTCAGGGGATCTGCCACCTCGCAAGGCTTTGCGGAAAAGTGGCACCCTCTGCTCCTTAAGGAGTGTCCGGATATCGAGTTGACTCTCTTGATCGGCCAGTACGCCCAAGCCTACTATCTCCATGAGAAAGTCAGTGGCAAGGTGACCGAGCGGGTGAGCCGATACAAGGACTACCTGCCCGACTATTTCCCTCTGGTCCACCCTTCGCCCGCAATCAGATCTGGATGGCCAAGAATCCCTGGTTTAAAGCAGAAGTGGTGCCTGCTCTTCAGGCTCGGGTCCAGCAGATTTTAAGAGAGTACAAAAAGAAATAATGAGTGATAACCACAATAGGAGATATTGCCATGGATGCATATCAAAAAGTCAAAGCCAAATTGGACGAGCTCGGGATTGAATTTGATGTGGTGGAGCATCCACCAGTATTGACTACCGAGCAGGCCGATTCCTATATTGAAGGTTTAGAAGGGGTCCGGACAAAGACCATGTTTTTGACCAACAAAAAGAAAACCCAGTACTATCTGCTTATCATGGATGGCCAGAAACTCTTGGATATGGAGGATTTCAAAGAGCAAGTAGGAGCCAATCGGATCCGTATGGCTTCAACTGAATCTCTGGCGGAAAAAATGCAATTACCAGCTGGGACAGTATCCCCCTTTGGCTTGTTAAACAATGAAGAAAAGGATATTCTCGTCTATTTTGATCAGGACATTGTGTCAGAGGAAATCATGACCTTCCATCCTAACACGAATGAAAAGACGATCTTTATCAAAACCCAAGACCTATTCCGCTTTTTAGAATCTATTGATTTTAAATATGAAATACTAACCTTGCCATAGTGGCATCAAAAAGGAGAAATCATGAAAGAAATTCCATTTAATGACTTTTTAGCAAAGTACCAAGCAGGAGAAATTAACGTCGTCGATGTTCGCGAGCAAGAGGAATATGATGCTCTTCATCTGGACGGAGTGACCTTGCTTCCCTTATCAGTATTGGCAGAACGGTATTCAGAACTAGACAAAGAACAAGCCTATTATGTCATCTGCAAGTCTGGTCGGCGTTCAGCCCGTGCTTGCCAATTTTTGGAAGAAGCGGGCTATGACGTAACCAACGTCCAAGGAGGCATGGATGCATTTGAGTAGTTGGGATGGCCCAGCTTGTGAATTCCGGTAGAACATTGAATTCTAGCTGAAAATTTTTATATAATATATCTGTATTTTTGTTTTATAAGGAGATTATTTTTATGATCAAACAGGATTGGCTTGATTACTTTGAAGCTGTGAACGGTCGTTCAGCAACTGAAGAAGAGATCGCTCAAGCTTTGGCTGCAGGTGAGTTCCAAGAAGAACAGGTAGCCCAAGAAGCTTCACAATTTGTAGGGGCTCCAGTAGCTCCAGACCAAGTAAACGCTGGTTTCGTTGCTGCTCCAGCTGCACCAGAAGAAGTGACTTCACAGTACGTTGCTGCACCCAGAAGCGCCAGCTCAAGAAGCACCACAATTCACTGCTGCGCCAGAAGCACCAGTTCAAGAAGCACCACAATACACTGTTGCGCCAGAAGCACCAGTACAGGAGGCACCACAATTCGCTGCTGCACCAGAAGCACCAGTGCAAGAGGCACCACAATACACTGCTGCACCAGAAGCACCAGTACAAGAAGCACCACAGTTCAATGTTGCACCAGAAGCACCAGCTCAACGAAGCTATCCACAGTCTCAACAGCCGCCACAAGCAGGTTTGGTCAACCAGCTGCAGGGTCAACCAAATCAAGGCTTCCAACAAGCACCTTATCCAGGGCAACCTCAACCAGGTCAAGCCTATTATGCACAACCTGCTCAACCAAATGCTTTTGGTCAAGCAATGAAAGGATTCTGGTCATGGATTGTATCTGCTTTGGCTCGCCCAACAGTAGAAAATCAACCGAAAATCTTGAACGGTATCCTTCATTATGTGTTAACAGCATTTATCCTTAGCCTCTCACTTTTCTTCGTGGCGAGTGCCTTCCCATACGCTCAAGTAGGATTTACTGCTTACTTGTTGATTGTCATTGTAACTTTCTTTACAATTTACGCCACTCAATTAACTGGTTTCTTGGTTCGTAACCTTGTCTTGCAAGATAAAGAATACACCTACAAACGTTCATTTCGATGAGTTTGCTCGCTTGTCTATCTATGCCTTGCCTGCATCCCTCATTGTCTTAATTTTTTCTCTAGTGAAGTACTTTGAAGGATTTAGCTTCCTTCTATCTTTGATCTTCGTTCTCTATTTCTTGGGCTTGCTTTATACCGTTTACCAAGGTTTGAACAGAACAAAATTCAAAGCTGACAAATTCTTGTTACTCCTTGCTTCTACAGCAGTCATTCTTGTCATCTTCACCATTGTTGGCATCATTGACAGACGCATTTTTAGAACAAGTATCCTTCTATATCGCTTCCTTCTTCTAATCAGATAGGAGACTGTCATAAAAATTCTTGTTCATACACATATCGGATAAAAAATATTTTAGGTTTTAGGAGAACATACCGATGAACAAAAAATGGGTAGAATTATTTGAAAAAGTGATCGGTCGCAAACCTACTCCTGAAGAATTCATTGCCGGAAGAGATTCCGGCTTTGATTTTTAAGGCAATCAAATCAATTGCTGGGAGTAGCTATCGACCAAGTGGCATCAGAAGTGCCAGGGACTAGGGAGAGCAGGAGCCAGTAGAAGAGCTTGTAAATCCACTCCAACAGGTCTGGGAAGAGCGTTTCTTCGCCCTTTATGGACGTGCGCCACTTCCAGAAGAGATCGAATCAGCACGTAGTCAGAACTTTGAAATTGTGGAAGGACCTGCTCCAACTATTCATTTGGATGAGACCAATCAAACAACACAGGTCTTCGCACCAGTGGAGAGCCCTTCAGAAGCTCCAGAAAGCCTGTCCCAGCCAGTTGCAGCCGTAGCGGAAGCAGAAGTACCAGAGCAAGAAGAAGCTGGTCAAGAAAGGCAAGAAAAAGAAAGAAAAGAAAGTCAAAAAGAGAAAAAGGGCAAGAAAAGAAAGTCTTTCTTCTTCAGTATTTTGACTTTTGTTGGTCTTGACATTGTCTGGTCTAGGCTATTACTTCTCATCAACTACAGGGCCCACAGGTGACAGTGGACAAATTAGTCACAGCCATTGAACAAAAAGATTACCGGGAAGTGGCTAGCATCCTTTCAAATGATAAGGATAAGTGGACCAAAGAAGAAGCTCAAGGCTTGCTAGACTATATGACTGCTCAGAAGATTGATGTCATTTACGAATTAGATCATATCGCCCAGTCTTCAAAAAAACAGGGATCGTCAAGGATAAAAAAATCAGAATCTACTGATCGGAATCGAGAAGGCGGATAAGAAATTCGGTATCTTCCAAGAATACCGCATCGAGACCTATCCACTTGAAGTCACAGCGACTACGAATCTGGATGATGCCAAGCTTAAGACCAGTAAAAAGAGTCGACTGTGCTCAAGAAAAACCAAACGACCAAGCTTGGAAAGGTTCACTTTGCACCTCGAAACATGCAACTAGACGGTAAGACCGAAGTTGGAAAGATCTCTAGTGAGGTCAAGCTAGATCCAGCTCAAGCTTCGAAGAATAAGCTGGACTTGACCTTCAATTCTGAGAAACGTCTTCTGGAAATTGAATTCCCAGAGGAAGTCAGCAATCCAACGGATATCAAGGTGGCAGTGAATGGCAAGGAAGTCGGCACAAGTACCCTTTATTTGAAGTCGATGTCGTAGCCCATCAAGAAATCGAGGTCCATGCAGTCTTTAGTCTCAACAATGAGAGCTATACAACTGAAAAGGCCAAGGTTACGATCGGTGAAACTCCAGATGACGATGAAGTCATCACTTTGAAGCTTTCTAAGGATGTAGCCAAACGATTAAAAGATGCAGAAACAGCTCGTAAAGCCAAGGAAGAAGAGGCCAAGAAGGCAGAAGAGAAGAAAACTGCGATCACCTCCTTCCTCCAAGACTACCGGACAGAAATCTTCTCATCTGTTTCAAGTAGATCCAACACCTACTCCAAGTACTATGACACTTCAAGTGATGCCTATAAGGAAATGGTGGAGTGGACGACAGGTGGCGGAGTCAAGAAGGCTGAAATCGACTACTATACACCAGGTGTTTTCAACGTTCTCAGCGTTACCGAAGAGAATGGAATGGTGATCGTGAAAACCCACGAAGAATATACTGTACACTATGTGACCAGCCGAAAAGATAGCAAGAGTAGCAAGGACAAGACCTACACCCTGAAAACCTGTAGGGGATACTTACGTGATTACGGCTATTGCGGTCACGGCTGGTAATTAGGGAGTTTATGATGAAATTAAGCATGACAAAATGGACGCTTGCAGGCCTGGTTCTGTTGAGCCCTAGGTGCCTGTGGCCAACAGAAAGGAGTCAAAGAGCTCATCTCAAAAAGAGCCTGCTTCCAGTAAGCAAGTCGCTCAGTCGTCAGCCAGCAAAGAAAACCAGTGCTTCCCGAAGCAACTTCATCTGATGATAGCGACAAAGTCAACGAAGAAGGCAGGCGAAAGTAACAGTGGACCAAAGGTGTTTCCTTTCAATGGCTCTTATTACAGTGTCCAGGAAAGTCTGGAGATATCGTCATAGCCAACAAGCACTATCCCTTAGCTGCAGACTACAATCCAGGTGAGGATCCAAGAGCTGTTGCGGCCTTGCACGAGTTGATCGCAGCCATGCAGGCTGAAGGGCTATGCTATCAGCGATCAGTACAGTGGTTTCCGCAGTTATGAGACCCAGGTAGATCTCTACCAAAGCTATGTCAATCAAGACGGTGTCAGCTGCAGCGAGATCGCTACTCAGCTCGTCCTGGCTATAGTGAGCACCAGACAGGTCTAGCGTTTGACCTCATCGATACTAGTGGCAATCTCGTTCAAGAGGCAGGCGCAAGCAAATGGTTGCTCAAGAACGCTGCCAAGTATGGCTTTTATCGTCCGTTATCAAGAAGGAAAAGAAGCGAGCACGGGCTACATGCCGGAAAGCTGGCACCTTCGCTATATCGGAGAAGATGCAAAAGATGTCGCGGCATCAGGAAAAAGCTTAGAAGAATACTTCAACTTTACCGGTGGCGACTACGAATAACAAGAAAACCGCTCTTTCAGGAACCTGAAGGAGCGGTATTTTTGTGTTGGGAAGGACAAGAAAAAACCACTGCCAAGTGGAAGTGGTTTTGATGGGTTTCTTATTTGAGACCGTATTTTTTGTTGAAACGATCCACACGTCCATCTGCTTGAGTGAACTTTTGACGTCCAGTGTAGAATGGGTGTGAGTCTGATGAAATTTCAACACGGATCAATGGGTAAGTTTCACCTTCGAATTCAACAGTCTCGTTAGAGTACTTAGTTGAACCACTAAGGAACTTGTAACCAGTAGTAGTGTCCATGAAGACAACAGGGCGATATTCTGGATGGATATCTTTTTTTCATTTTGCAATATTTCCTTTCTGCCATGGTCTCTTTCCGAGCCATAGATTGTTACTAAGCTAGTGTATCAAAAACAAAAGAGTTTGGCAAGGATTTTTACCAAATTTTTCGCATTTTATAAAGAAAAAAGTGGGAGAAGCTCATCCTGTTAGGCAAGCTTTTCCCACTCTGACCAACACCCCTAGTAAGGGAATGTTGGACATGTATGATCAATAGAAATCTTTTTATTCTTGACCAGGTTCAGTAGTTGGCTGTTCTGGTTGTTGAGGTTGCTGTTGTTCTTGTGGTTGCCAAGCTTGTTGAGGTGCTTGTTGGAAACCTTGTTGAGGCTGTTGAGGTGCTTGTTGGAAACCTTGTTGAGGTTGTTGAGGCGCTTGTTGGAAGCCTTGTCCTGGAGCAGGTTGACCAAACCCTTGTTGCGGTTGTTGCCATTGTTGTTGATTAGGTTGACCAAACCCTTGTTGCGGTTGTTGCCATTGTTGTTGATTAGGTTGACCAAACCCTTGTTGAGGTGCTTGTTGGAACCCTTGTCCTGGGAGCAGGCTGACCAAACCCTTGTTGCGGTTGTTGGAATCCTTGTCCTGGGGCAGGCTGACCAAACCCTTGTTGAGGTGCTTGTTGGAACCCTTGTCCTGGAGCAGGTTGACCAAATCCTTGTTGAGGCGCTTGTTGGAATCCTTGTCCTGGAGCAGGCTGACCAAACCCTTGTTGTGGTTGTTGCCATTGTTGTTGACCAGGTTGACCCGGTTGTTGTGGTGATTGGACAGATGATGCAACAGACTGTGCGAATCCTCTACTTGTTGATGCAAGTTCTTGAATGTCCCTTTAGTGATTTTACCACCAGACATCGCAAGAAGTCCTGTGATTACAATAGCAACACTTGCAATGACTGCAATAATCAAACCAAAACCAATAGAAAAGCCATCACCGAATTCAGATGAAGCACCCAAAACTCTAAACATAGTGATGATCGTAATTAAGCTTTCAAGAATACCGATAGCAATGACACCAATGGAAAAAAATTCTTGTTCATTGGTGGAGCAATGTTTGGAAGACAAGCTAGAACGATGGCACCAATAGCTAGGACAACGATGACCCATCCAAATTCACCTCGAATTCCACTGAAAGAATAACTTCCGTAGGATCCACCATTGAATGTACTCCATGGCAAAAAGGTAGAAATGGCAGTAAGAGCTGCATGCGACAATGATAAAAAAATACGATGTTTATGCATAAAACGTCTCCTTTTTGTGATTATTATAGCATAAATAAGCTCAAACTGGAATGGAGATGTAAGAAATCGTTCACATTTTTTTCTAAATGTTATTAAAATTTATTCATATTTTTGTTCAAAATGAAAAAGGCCAATCGTCTCCACTAGAAACGACTGACCTGCTTTGCTTGATTTTTCACTATCTATTTTGCATTGGCGACTTCCTGTAGTTCTCGATAAATTTGCTCGTTTTCTTCTAAGGAATAAGAATTGGCTCCACTGGCGAGTGGGTGGCCTCCACCATCGTGGCGTTTTGGCAATCTCGTTGATCACCAGAGATTTACTTCTCATACGGACGCGGTAGTGGCCATCGGCTTGCTCGACAAAAATAGCCCAAACGCTGACGTCTTCGATTCGACCAGGTGCTGAGACGATCGCAGCAGTCTCGGCATCTGTGATTTGGTAATGTTTGAGGAGCTCTTGGGTAAGGGTCACGCGACTTGCTCCATTTTCATCGATTTCGAGATTGTCATAGACATAGCCTTGAAGCTTGGCAATCTTAGAGCTCATGCTATCCATCTGACGAGAAAGACTGGCAAAGTCAAAGTCAAAGCTACGAAGGTGGGCAACCATCTCGAAAGTCCGGCTTGTCGTCGAAGGGTAGAGGAAGCGTCCAGTATCTCCGACAATACCGGCATAGAGGAGACGGGCCGCTTCTGGACTGATCTCAAGCTGTTGTTCAAGAGCGAAGAGGGTGATGAGTTCGCTCGTAGAGCTCGAGTCGGTGTCTACCCAGAGGAAATCTCCGTAGGCATCGTCGTTTGGATGGTGGTCAATCTTGATCAGAAAATCGCCACTTGTGTAGCGTTTGTCATCGATGCGAGGGGTGTTGGCAGTATCGCAGACAATGACTAGAGCACCCTCATAGTCTTCATCTGTGACAGTATCCATACTAGCCATCCAAGCAAGAGTTGGCTCGTTAAAGCCGGTAGCTAAGACTCTTTTTTCTGGGAAGTTGGTCTGGATGATTTCTTTCAGACCGACTTGGCTTCCGATCGCGTCCGGATCGGGATTCATATGACGGTGAAGGATAATGGTATCGTATTGGTTGATTTTCTCTAAAATGTCCTGTGTAATCTGCATATAGTACCTCATTTAGTTCTCATTCAATTTTAGCATAAGGCGGGCATTTGGAAAAGAAAAAGATTGTCTGGCTCTCTGGTGGAGAATTTCCGAACAATGCCAGGTACCCAGAACTTCCCCATGCAAAATGCGAGCGAAAGTGGTATAATGTCATAAGATTATTATTTGGAGGGAATTATGACATTAGCAAAGATTGTTTTTGCCAGTATGACAGGAAATACAGAAGAGATTGCTGATATCGTTGCAGATAAGTTTCGTGATCTTGGTGTCGAAGTAGAAGTCGATGAATGTACAACAGTAGACGCAGAGGACTTTCTTGAAGCTGATATTGCAGTTGTAGCGACCTATACCTACGGTGATGGTGAGCTTCCTGATGAAATCGTTGACTTTTATGAAGACTTAGCTGGTCTTGACTTGAACGGTAAGATCTACGGTGTCGTTGGCTCAGGTGATACCTTCTATGATGAGTTCTGTAAAGCAGTCGATGACTTTGATCGTGTCTTTGCAGTGACTGGTGCGGTTAAAGGTTCTGAGTGCGTCAAAGTGGATCTGTCAGCTGAAGACGAAGATATTGAAAAATTAGAAGCTTTGCAGAAGAACTCGCAGCAAAAGTCGGCTAATCCATAGCTAAGAAAGGTGTTTGCATGTGGCAGGCACTTTTTTTATGGCTGAAAACCTTCAATAGCTGGATAGGGCTAGTAAGATTGCCCGATTTTTGATAAAATGGGTAGCAAAAAGTGAGGAGGCCAGTATGGAACTAGAGAAGATTCGCCAAGAGATTGATAGCATTGATAAAGAATTGGTCCGTCTGTTAGAACGCCGGATGCACTGTGTGGAAGATGTCATTCGCTACAAAGAAACCCATCAAAATCCTGTATTGGACCGGGCTAGAGAAGATGAGGTCTTAGCCAATGTAGCTGGTTTGGTACAGGAAAAACGCTATGAAGAGACCATCCTTGCCACTTATCGGGACTTGATGAAGCGCTCCAGAGGCTACCAGGCCGATCAATTAGATGCGGACTAGGGTGCTGAGATGACGATGAGTAAAAGAACCTTGGTTTATACCCTAGATGCTCTCCTGATTGGGGGGATCGTTGGGGTGATTGATACCCTCTTTGGGCGTGTCTTGATCGGGATTGGAGAAGTTCGTACGGCTTACCTTCTCTATCTCTTACCTTTTCTGGCTCTAGCAGGTATCTTGATCACCTATCTCAATCAAACCTATGGAGGCAAGAGTCAAAAAGGGATGGAGCTCCTCTTTGAAGTCGGAGAGGGGAGAGAAAAAAGACATTCCCAAGCGCTTGATTCCCTTGACCATCCTTTCTACCTGGTTGACTCATCTCTTTGGTGGATCCGCTGGTCGAGAAGGAGTGGCGGTCCAGCTTGGGGGAACAGTCGCCCATGCTTTACGAAGAGAGGGACTTGGTCCAGACGCTTCACGGATCTATTTGGTCACTGGGATGGCTGCTGGCTTTGGCGGACTCTTTCAGACGCCTCTAGCCGCCATTTTCTTTGCTATGGAGGTCCTAGTGGTTGGAAGACTAGAATGGCGTGCTCTCTATCCTGCGACGATCGCAGCCTTTGTCGCTAGTTGGACCTCTCATACCTTGGGGCTAGAGAAGTTTACTCAAGTGATTTCAGACAAGCTCTCCCTATCGCCTCAAGTATTCTTGCAGTTGCTTCTCTTAGGGCTACTCTTTGGTCTGACAGGCAAGCTCTTTGCCTATCTGCTAGGAAAGTTTAAACAAGGTTTTGCCAAGGCCTTTGTCAATCCCTATATGAGGATTGGAGTGGTCGGTCTCGGCCTGAGTATCCTCTTGTATCTGATTGGGACAGGTCGCTATACGGGACTTGGGACCAATCTGATCTCGCAAAGCTTTGAAGGAGCTGATGGGAAGAGCTTAATCACTGGGGCAGACTGGATCCTCAAGCTCCTATTTACAGTGACGACCATTGCTGCAGGCTATAAGGGAGGAGAAGTGACCCCGCTCTTTTTCTATCGGGGCGAGTCTGGGTGTCTGGCTAGCTCCTTTCTTTGGACTTCCGATTTATCTGGTAGCCGCCTTAGGCTATGCGGCGGTCTTCGCAGGAGCAACGTCGACGACGATCGGCCCCATTCTGATTGGTTGTGAGGTCTTTGGTTTCCAGCATTGGCCAGCCTTTCTCTTGGTCTGTCTGGTGGCTACGCGTCTCTTTCCAGCCCTGTCTATCTATGGAGGACAAAAAGTTGCGAAAAAGTTGCAATAATCCTTTACAAAAGGACATTCTTTTGGTATTATAAACTTTGTGCGTAATGGAAGCACAAAAATACAGTTTATCCGCTGAGGGAGTAGCCCTCAAGATTGACGAAGATAGGAGAATAAAATGAATCCATTAATCCAAAGCTTGACTGAAGGTCAACTTCGTACTGATATCCCTGCATTCCGTCCTGGTGACACTGTTCGTGTACACGCGAAAGTTGTCGAAGGATCTCGTGAACGTATCCAGATCTTTGAAGGCGTTGTTATCGCTCGTAAAGGTCAAGGACACACTGAAATGTACACTGTTCGTAAAATCTCTAACGGTGTCGGTGTTGAACGTACATTCCCAGTACACACTCCACGTGTAGAAAAGATTGAAGTAGTACGTTACGGTAAAGTACGTCGTGCGAAATTGTACTACCTTCGTGCATTGCAAGGTAAAGCAGCTCGTATTAAAGAAATCCGTCGTTAAGACGAACAAGGAGGCGGGAGTGATCTCGCTTCTTTTTTTATAGGTCCCCTTAGTTCAATGGATATAACAACTCCCTCCTAAGGAGTAGTTGCTGGTTCGATTCCGGCAGGGGACATGAAGTAGAAAGAAAACACTGAAGATTCAGTGTTTTTTTGTTGGTTTATGGAAGGATGGATCTTGGGGAAAGTGCTTGTATGGTATAATAGTGGAAAATGAGAACAATCAGTTTCACTTACTGAGCAAATGCGGGTTGCCTTGAGAGGAAAACTTTCAGAGGATGATGTATTGTCATTGAAATAGCTTGTAAATTCGTAAATCATATGGGAATGTGGTAGATAGATCGAAAGGAGTAGGCCATGGGAAAAAAATGAATCAGTCAGCCAAGATGGGAACACCAAAGAAAGGCTCGATTGGAGCCTTAGTTGTGGGGAAATATCTCTCTGATTTTCTGGTGTACGGATCGACCATCTTCTGGATTTTCTTTCTGGTGCCAGGGTTCTTCTTGCTGAGTCTTGTCTTCTTGTTTTTCACTGGTGAGTCCAATGCAAAAGGCTCAGACTTTCCAATCTTTCTCTTTTATATCTTAATCATCCTCTTTTTCGCCTTAATCCTGGGCTTGCTTTGGCTAGGATTCAAGTATCTGAAAGGGTTTGATAGCTACCTAAGAAGTATCTTGATAAAAGATGTCAGTGATCAAGAGCTGCTGGCCGAGTTGGAGATAGCAGATGAGGGTGAGCGGCTCAGAGCCTTGACTCAATGCTTAATCCATGAAAGCTACCAGCATCAAGTACGAGTAGGGAATGTCGATGTAAGGGAAGAAAAAAGCTGGGTCATGAAGAAGCAGTATCGAATGACAATCGTTACAGACTGGGGACCTTTTAAGAAGATCCCGCTCCAAGTCGTCCCAGTGGAGAAGGTGGAAAAGCGATCCATCAGGACGATACCTTTGCAGAAATTAGCCAACCAAAATGGGAAGATTAGAAAATGATGAATTGTAGATTATTGCCTTTATGATTTCCATTTATTGTTTTTAAGGTTTTTATTGTTACAATATCCATATAGACAAAAAGACTGGGATTCCAGCCTTTTTAATTGTTTTTAAGAAAGGTTTTTTATGAAACGCAAATCGATTTTGTTTCTATTTTTATTCTTGCTCTCGATCGGTCTGGCCTATGAGACGCAGTCTATCACAGCTGGTTGGATGACAGGGTCCCAGTATGGGATCATTGGTATCTCTGTCCTCTTGCTCCTAGTTTATGCGATTCCTGCTGTTTGGGCTCTCTTTCATTTCGCCAAGAAGTGGAAGTTGTCCTGGATTCCTGTTCTCTTTTCTCTTCTAGGTGGGGGCTTTATCGCAGGTTGGCTGTCTAGTTTTGCCAATACCTATTTCCATGAGATGATTCAGGCAGTAGCGCCTAATAGTGATTTTTGGAACCAGTATGAGAGTGCCATCGCAGGGCCCCTCTTTGAGGAACCCTTCAAGTTGATTCCGATCTTCTTTGTTCTCTATTTATTCAATGTGCGTCGGATCAAATCCATCTTCCTTTTAGCGATTGCTTCTGGTCTTGGTTTCCAGATTGTGGAGGACTTTGCTTATATCCGTCAAGATATGCCAGAAGGTTTCTCTTATGCAGTATCTGGTATCCTAGGTCGGATCATGAACGGGGTCGTATCTCACTGGGCCTACACAGCTCTTTTCATGGTAGGTCTCTACCTGATCCTTCAAGCGACAAAAGGTCGCAAGGAGTTGATGCTGACGGGTTGGTTCTATTTTTATTTCTGGTTTTGGCCTTCACTTTGTCGGCAATTCACCATTTGGCCAAATCGAGACAGAACTCCCTCTCGCCATTCCATTCTTGACAGCAGTAGGACTCTTCTTGATCTACCAAGCCTATCAAACCGTCCAAAGTCTGGACCAAGGAAATTAACAATTGAAAAATCGTATGTTTCAAACATACGATTTTTTTGACTTTATTTACCAAGACAGAACTGGCTGAAGAGTTGGGTGATGAGCTCGTCTGGTGCAGCATCCCCTGTGATTTCTCCAAGAATTTCCCAAGTGCGAGTCAGATCCACTTGAAGGAGGTCTACTGGCATGCCCATAGCCAGGCCTTCATTGACAGCTTGCAGGCTTTCAACAGCTTTCTCGATGAGAGAGATGTGGCGGGCATTGGAGAGGTAGGTAGCATCTTGCTCCACTAAGCCAGCATTTTCAAAGAAGAGGGCGTTAATTCGGTCTTCGATGTGGTTGATATTTTGATTTTTAAGGACAGAAATTTTGATGTGATCAGCAGGGATCTCATCTAACTCGATTTGTTGCGGGAGATCGACCTTGTTGAGGAGAATGATGCGGTTGCTGTCTTGTGAGATTTCCAGCAACTGACGATCTTGATCCGTCAAAGGCTCGTTGGCATTGAGGACCAGAAGGACCAGGTCGGCTTCTTTGAGGGCTTTGCGAGAGCGTTCCACCCCGATGCGTTCAACGATGTCTTCTGTCTCACGTATCCCAGCTGTATCGACCAGCTTGAGGGGAACTCCATTGATATTGACATATTCCTCGATGACATCTCGGGTCGTCCCTTCGATATCGGTGACAATGGCCTTTTCTTCTCGGAGGAGGTTGTTGAGGAGGCTTGATTTGCCGACATTTGGACGGCCGATGATAGCAGTAGAGATTCCTTCGCGAAGGATCTTTCCACGGCGAGCTGTCTTGAGGAGATTGGTCAAGAGGGCTTCAAACTCAGTGGTTTTCTCCCGGATGATCTCAGTCGTTGCTTCCTCGACATCGTCGTACTCAGGATAGTCGATATTGACTTCGACCTGGGCCAGGGTATTGAGGATTTCTTGGCGGGTGTTGTTGATGAGGTCAGATAAATTTCCATCCAACTGCTTAACGGCATTGTTCATAGCCTTGTCGGTCTTAGCGCGGATAATATCCATGACCGCCTCAGCCTGGGTCAAATCGACCCGCCCATTCAGGAAGGCCCGCTTGGTAAATTCACCAGGCTCAGCTAAACGAGCACCTTCGCGGATCACCAATTGCAGGATTTCGTTGGTCACAGCAATCCCACCGTGAGTGTTGATTTCGATGATGTCTTCTCGCGTGAAGGTCTTAGGAGAGCGCATGGCTCCGACCATGACTTCATCCAGAATCTCATCCTTATCGGGATCCACGATATGGCCGTAGTTGAGGGTATGGCTAGCCACGCTGGACAAGTCTTTTCCTTTAAAGATCTTTTGCGCGATCTTAAAGCTGTCTGTCCCGCTCAAGCGGACAATGCCGATGGCCCCCTCACCGAGAGGAGTCGAGATCGCAGCGATGGTATCAAATTCTCTAGTAATCATGTATCTTCTCTTTTCCTGTGTATTCCCTTCTATTCTATCGTAAACTAGCAAGAGGGGCAAGGTTTTGCTTTTAGAAGGAGAAGTTGAAAAGGTTTTCAGTTAAGTAGTGAAATCTGTAGGCCAATATGCTATACTAAATATGAATAGAAATGGAGGTCTAAGATGGTAAACCCTAAAAAGAACAGGTAGGCATTAAGGCATTGAGTTTGTTACAGACGGCATGATTGTCGGTCTTGGTACAGGGTCAACTGCTTATTATTTTTGTGGCTGAATTGGGACGTCGCATCAAGGAAGAAGGCTTGCAGATTACAGCTGTAACGACCCTCAAGCGTGACCTATGAACAGGCAGAAGGCTTTGGGAATTCTCTCAAAGCGATCGATGATGTCGAAGTGGTGGACTTGACCGTCGATGGTGCGGACGAAGTAGACCCTGCTTTGAACGGCATCAAAGGTGGTGGCGGTGCCCTCTTGATGGAGAAAAATCGTTGCGACCAACTCAAAAGACTGCATCTGGATTGTTGATGAGTCAAAACAAGTGGAGACGCTTGGTGCCTTTAAACTACCAGTAGAAGTGGTTCAATACGAGCAGAAAATCTTTTTCCGTCATTTTTGAAAAGAAGGGCTATTCACCAGCTTACCGTGAAAAAGATGGACAGCGCTTTTGTGACCGATCAAGGAACTTTATCATTGATTTGGATTTGAAAGTGATCCCAGACGCTGAAGCCTTGGCAGAAGAGTTGGACCGCACTGTCGGTGTTGTCGACCATGGTCTCTTCTTAGGGATGGTTTCAAAAGTCATCGTAGGGACACCAGAAGGTCCAAAAATCATTAGCAAATCACTTTAAAAAAAGGGCTTTTTGTCCTTTTTTTCTGAGGATATAAAACTTATTTATAAAATTTTATATGAAAGCGTTACATTTTCAAAAATTTGTGTTATACTGTATTCAGTTTAAATTATAAAGGAGACATTCAATATGCCAAAATTTAATCGTATGCATTTAGTGGTTTTGGATTCAGTAGGGATCGGAGCAGCCCAGATGCTAATAACTTTGTCAATGCTGGTGTACCTGACGGCGCATCTGACACACTTGGACACATCTCAAAAGCAGTTGGTTTGAATGTGCCAAACATGGCAAAACTTGGTCTTGGAAATATTCCTCGTGAACAAGCCTTGAAGACTGTTCCGGCTGAGAGCAATCCAACTGGTTACGCTACGAAGTTAGAAGAAGTCTCTCTTGGAAAAGATACCATGACAGGTCACTGGGAAATCATGGGTCTTAATATTACAGAACCGTTTGATACTTTCTGGAATGGATTCCCAGAAGAAATCTTGACAAAAATCGAAGAATTCTCAGGTCGCAAGGTCATCCGCGAAGCCAACAAACCTTATTCTGGTACAGCAGTTATCGATGACTTCGGACCACGCCAAATGGAAACTGGCGAGTTGATCATCTATACATCAGCTGACCCAGTTCTTCAAATCGCAGCCCACGAAGACATCATTCCTTTGGATGAACTCTACCGTATCTGTGAATACGCTCGTTCGATCACTTTGGAACGTCCAGCTCTTCTCGGTCGTATCATTGCTCGTCCTTACGTTGGTGAGCCTGGAAACTTCACTCGTACGGCTAACCGTCGTGACTTGGCTGTTTCACCATTTGCTCCAACTGTTTTGGACAAATTGAACGAAGCTGGTATCGATACCTATGCAGTTGGTAAGATCAACGATATTTTCAACGGTGCTGGTATCAACCACGATATGGGTCATAACAAATCAAATAGCCACGGTATAGATACCTTGATTAAGACCATGGGACTTCCTGAGTTCCAAGAAGGCTTCATTTACTAACTTGGTAGACTTTGATGCTCTTTACGGACACCGTCGTAATCCACATGGTTACCGTGATTGCTTGCATGAGTTCGATGAGCGCTTGCCAGAAATCATCGCTGCAATGAAAGAAGACGATCTCTTGATGATTACGGCAGACCATGGTAACGACCCAACATACGCTGGTACTGACCATACTCGTGAATACATCCCATTCTTGGCTTACAGCCCATCTTTCAAAGGTAGCGGCTTGATTCCAGTTGGACACTTTGCGGATATCTCAGCTACTGTGGCGGACAACTTTGGTGTTGAGAAAGCCATGATCGGAGAAAGCTTCTTAGATAAATTGGTCTAAAATGATGCGCTTTGCTCTCCTCGTAAGAGGAATCAATGTTGGCGGCAAAAACAAAGTGGTCATGGCTCAACTTCGTCAAGAATTGACGGAGATGGGATTCGAACAAGTGGAAACCTACATCAACAGTGGCAATATCTTCTTTACGACAGGTCTTTCTCGATCTCAGTTAGTAGAGTGCCTGTCGACCTTCTTTGAGAATCACTATCCCTTCATTCAGCACTTTTCTCTTCTGAGTCGAGAAGACTATGAAGCAGAATGTTCAAACCTACCGCAATGGTGGACAGAAGAGATGGCTCGTAAGGATGTGCTCTTTTACACCGAGGGCTTGGATAGGGAATCCGTAGAAGAGAAGTTGCTTTGCTTTGAAGCTAGGGGATGAAGTGCTTCACCTTGGCAAAAGAGCGGTTTTCTGGGGCAAATCCTCGAAGAAAGCTACGCTAAAACCGCATACCACAAACATCTGATGAAGATGCCTTTCTATCGTCAGATCACTATTCGCAACGCTAACACCTTTGACAAAATTGGTAGATTACTTAAGAAATAAAAGGAGAAACACAATGACATTATTAGCAAAAAAATCAATGAAACAGCAGAGATTTTTTTGAGGGGCAAAGGAATTGAAGCTCCTGAGTTCGGTTTGATCCTTGGTTCAGGTCTTGGAGAATTAGCTGAAGAAATTGAAAAATGCAGTCGTAGTAGACTACTCTGACATTCCAAACTGGGGTCAATCCACAGTAGTCGGACACGCTGGTAAATTGGTTTATGGTGATCTTGCTGGACGTAAAGTCTTGGCTCTTCAAGGTCGTTTCCACTTCTACGAAGGAAACCCATTGGAAGTGGTGACTTTCCCAGTTCGTGTCATGAAAGTGTTGGGATGTGAAGGAGTGCTTGTAACCAACGTCGCTGGAGGTATCAGCTTCGGTCCTGGTACCTTGATGGCTATTACTGACCACATCAATATGACAGGTCAAAACCCATTGATCGGTGAAAACTTGGATGAATTTGGTCCACGTTTCCCTGATATGTCGAAAGCTTACACTCCAGAATACCGTGAGACTGCTCATCAAGTAGCAGACAAATTGGGCATTAAACTGGATGATGGGGTTTATATCGGTGTGACAGGTCCAACTTATGAAACTCCAGCTGAAACCAGTGCGTATAAGACTCTTGGTGCAGATGCTGTCGGTATGTCAACTGTTCCTGAAGTCATCATTACTACTCACTCTGGTTTGAAAGTTCTTGGTATTTCATGTATTACCAACTTTATACTGGTTTCAAGAAGAGCTCAACCACGAAGAAGTAGTGGAAGTGACTGAGCGCGTCAAAGGAGACTTCAAAGGATTGCTGAAAGCGATTCTTGCTGAATTGTAAAAAAGATGGAAAGAATTGTGAGAACCATCCAAGCAATTCCCCATAAACTCAGAATGGTCCTAGCAGCTTGTCTGCTAGGGCTTGTTTCGGGTTTTGCAGGTATTATTCTTCATGATCTTTTGGAATTTGTTGAAGGGCTAGTATTTGGTCACTCCGAGCATGAGTCTAGTTTTTTGACGGATGGAGTTCTCCCTTATCAGATAGGAATCAGTTTACTAATTGTAGGTCTTACTTTCAGCCTTTCGTCTGGTATTTTTGCAAACGAAAGGGAAGCTTTCTCCATCAAGGGTCAGATGAAGGAGGAAGATTCCCGTCTCGCCCTTCATTTTTTGGAGACAATTGCTCCATTCTAGCTGGCAAATTGTGGCTGTTGGAGGAGGAGCACCGATCGGCAAGGAAGGAGCGCCCCGAGAGATCGGGTCCTTGTTGGCAGGTCGTCTTGCGAAAGGTTTTGGCCTGCCGCTGGCAGATCGTATTTTTTTGATCGCTTGTGGGGCGGGAGCAGGATTGGCTGCGGTTTACCAAGTCCCATTAACGAGTGTTTTTTTATTTTTTGAAACCTTAGGCATTGCATTTTCACTTAAACGCTTTTTATTGGCAGGGATTTCCACTTATGTGGTCGCTTATACGGCAGGTTGGGTGATTTCAGATCATGCACTCTACAAGCTGCCGGTTACGACTTGGTCACTACAGGTGTTATGGTTGTCGCCAATCTTAGTCTTGGTCTTAACGCCCCTAGCCTATGGTTTTTGCGCGATTGACCAAGCAAGCTACTGCTCATCGGATTAAAGACAAGCGTATTTTTACTGACTCTTCCACTTGCATTTCTTTTTCTTAGCTGGCCTAGCTCAGAAACTCCCCTACCTTCTTGGAAATGGACGAATGGTAGCTCAGGAGGTCATTAATGGAATTTCATGGAAGACGGCCTTCCTCTTGTTTGTCTAAAAGCACTAGTCGTTTTGCTTACTCTCTGGGCGGGAGCTTATGGAGGGACTTTGACACCTTCCTTTGCCTTGGGTATGGCAGGAGCGGCACTTTTCACTCTAGCTTTTGGACTTGAGAGTCCATCTACCATCTTACTTATTGGCGCTGTCTGCTTTTTGACCGTGACCTTAAAGGCTCCCATTTCTGCAACAGGTTTGGTGATTGGATTTACAGGTCAAGGATTAGATGCGCTGCCTTACCTTTTACTAACAGCCTTTCTAACTGTTGGTTTGACCCAAAGAATGGATTGTCTGTTTGGTCGAAAATTAAAGGAGTCTCCAGGTAGATAAGATTCAGGAGCTTTTTATGGAGGGGGATTTACCCTATAAGCTAGATGAATCCTATCTTCTTATGGTATAATTGATGTATATGCAATAGGGCAGGTTAGTCTGGGGTTCAAATAAAATCTGAGGCCTGACCTATAAGAAAAAAGAAGATAGAGCGTGTGTTCTCTATGAACACGAGCAGAAAGCTTTTCTAAACAAAATACACACAGAAAGGTAGGGTTAACCGTATTCGCTGAACTGAATACGGGCGGAGAACTGTGAAAAAAAGATAAACTGTCTAGCATCTGCGATGCGTCGTCAGTTTCCTATTTTTACTTTTCCTCTTTAACCCTATTCTAAAAAAATAAAAAAGAAAGGTAGAGCATGTGTTCTGATTTGAACACGAGCGGAAAGCTCGGAAAATAGATAATCTGACGAGAAATCAGGCTTTCTCGTCAGATTCCTAATTTTCAGTCGCTTTCTGGTCGCTCTTTGTATCATAAACTATGTCTATCCATATTGTCGCTAAGCAAGGTGAAATTGCTGATAAAACTCTCCTTCCTGGGGATCCTCTCGTGCGAAATTTATCGCTGAGAACTTTTTAGAAGACGCTGTTTGCTTCAATGAAGTTCGGAACATGTTTGGTTACACGGGTACCTACAAGGGTCATCGTGTATCTGTTATGGGTACTGGGATGGGAATGCCATCAATCTCTATCTATGCGCGTGAGTTGATCGTGGACTACGGTGTGAAGAAATTGATCCGTGTGGGGACAGCTGGTTCTTTGAATGGCGATGTTCACGTCCGTGAATTGGTCTTGGCCCAAGCTGCCGCAACCAACTCAAACATCATCCGTAACGACTGGCCTATGTATGATTTCCCACAAATCGCTAGCTTTGATTTGCTAGATAAAGCCTACCACATTGCCAAAGACCTTGGCATGACCACTCACGTTGGTAATGTCTTGTCTTCTGATGTCTTCTATTCAAACTACTTTGAAAAGAATTTGGAGCTTGGTAAATGGGGCGTGAAAGCTGTGGAAATGGAAGCAGCAGCTCTTTACTATCTTGCTGCTCAACACCATGTGGATGCCCTTGCCATCATGACCATTTCTGATAGCTTGGTCAATCCAAATGAGGACACGACTGCAGAAGAACGTCAAAATACTTTCACAGACATGATGAAAGTTGGTCTTGAAACCTTGATTGCAGACTAATGACAGAATACCTTCATGATGAATGGCTCTACGACCTTCAGACCTACCAGTATAGCTCGAGCTCTTTCGGTCTGCTAAGAAGCAGAAAGGCGTGCCAGAGCTGGTCTTGATCTTATTGCAGCTAATGGCGGAGCGTCGAGAGCTCAATATCCAACCGATCATGAACCAAAAGTTGAGAACCGAATTGCTAGATGCAACAGGTTTTCAGCTTTTTTGGCATGAGGACCCAGAAGAGGAACAGTTGGCGAACTACCTGTATGATTTAGAGGCCAAGCTCCGGAATGAGCAGATTATCGACTTCATTCGGGCGGTGAGTCCAGCTATTTATCGAATTTTTATGCGCTTGATTGAGTTGCAGATCCCAGACATTGCAGACTATATTCACAACTCTAAAGAGTCCAGCTATGACCATTGGAAGTTTGACAAGATCCGGGCCTCTGACAATCCAGCCTTGCAACAATTCCCATAGTGAGAGTGCAGTCAATTCGTCTAGTTTGACGGAGTTGATCTTACTCTTGGACTTGCCGGATTCCACTAAGGATGCGGCTAAGCAACTGCGGGAGTTGGAGAAATCTGTCCGCAATCCTCTAGCTCACTTGATCAAACCCTTTGATGAGGAAGAATTGCACCGGACGACTGGTTTCTCTTCCCAGCATTTTATGGAGCTCTTGGTGAGCTTGGCCCAGGAGACGGGGATTGTTTACCAGCGAGAACCTTTTTACTTCGACCAGGCCAATGCTGTTATCGAGGCTCTCTTGTAAGGAGGAAGACATGGATAAACTGGAAGAATTGCAAGAGATCATTGATCAGAGTCAAAAGATTGTCTTCTTTGGTGGGGCTGGCGTCTCAACGGAGTCCAATATTCCAGACTTTCGTAGCTCAGATGGGGTCTATAGTGTCACCTTGGGTCGGCATTTTACGGCTGAGCAACTGGTCTCTCATACCATGTTTGAGCGTTATCCAGAGGACTTTTTCGACTTTTACAAGAAGTACCTGCTCTATCCAGATGCCAGGCCCAATGCAGCCCATCGCTATCTGGCTTGGCTGGAAGAGACCGGTAAGCTCAAGGCAGTGGTGACGCAAAAATATTGATAGTCTCCATGAAATGGCAGGGTCTAAAAAAGTCTTGAAACTCCATGGTAGTGCTGACCGTAATTACTGTACGAGTTGCCAGCGATTTTATGATTTAGAGTCCTTTCTAGCTTTGGAAGGGACTGTTCCACACTGTCTGGACTGTGGTAATGTCGTCAAAGCCGGATGTAACCCTCTACGAGGAATCTCTCGATATGGACGTCTTTAGCTAAGCAGCCCCAAGCCATCCAAGAAGCTGATCTACTGATTATCGGTGGTACCTCCTCGTCGTCTACCCAGCAAACCAGCCTGATCCAGTATTTTCAAGGGAAGAAGCTGGTCGTCATCAATAAGACCAGTATCCCACAGGACAAGCAAGCAGACCTGGTCATCGAAGGGAAGATTGGGGAACTGTTTTCGAAATTAAGACAATAAAAGAACACCTGAGAGAAGTGGAAATCCACTTGTTTCAGGTGTTTTATTGTGCTTGTGTAGCTAGTTAGTTCCTATTTATCAAACTGGACTTCCTCAAGTAAGTATTCGATAAATTTCTCACCCATCTTAGAGAGGCTAGCTTTTTCGTGTTGGATGTAGACCAGCTCGATTGGGTCATCGATATCTAACGGGATGGAAACGATATTGTCTCCGTTAAGGTTGCTATTAAGGATACCGGTCGCAATGGTGTAGCCGTCTAGACCAATCAAGAGATTGAAGAGGGTGGCACGGTCACTGACAACGATGGACTTCTTGTGATGCTCTTGGGAGAGGATCTCTTCTGAAAAGTAGAAGGAGTTGTGGGTCCCTTGGTCATAGCTGAGATAAGGGAAGTCTTCTAGATCTTCTAATTTCACCACCTCTTTGTTAGCTAGAGGGTTGGTCTTGCTGACGAAGATATGAGGTTGGGCAGTGAAGAGATGGGTTGCCTTGAGGTGGCTGTCATCCAGCATTTTGGAGAGGACATCCCGGTTGTACCCATTGAGGAAGAGGACACCGATCTCACTACGGAAGTTCTTGACGTCATCGATGATTTCCCAGGTTCTAGTCTCCCGTAAGAAGAGCTCGTATTTCTCCATATCGCTTTTCTTGAGGAGAGAGACGAAGGCTTCGACTACGAAGGCATAGTGCTGGGAGGATACGCTAAAGAGCTCCCGGTTGGCTACTGGGTTTTTATAGCGTTCTTCTAAGAGTTGGGTCTGCTCCACGACTTGTCGGGCATAAGAAAGGAACTCCATCCCATCCTTGGTCAAAGTGATTCCCTTTGGGATTACGGATGAAGATATCAATTCCCATTTCTTTTTCCAAGTCCCGCACAGCATTGGACAAACTTGGCTGGGTGATGAAGAGTTGTTTGGACGCCTCATTCATAGAGCCTGTTTCGACGATTTTGATAATGTAATGTAATTGTTGGATTCTCATGCTTATATTTTTAACATACTTTTTGACAGAAAATCCCTAGCTAGTATCAGTCTCTAGAAGGATTTTTCCCTATAAAACAGGTTTAGAATTGAAGGATTGATTGTAGCTTGATAAAATGAGGGAAATGATGGAGGAGATGTGATGAAGAAAATCGTTTTCTGGTACAAAAAATGGAATCAGGAACTGGAGACCAAAATTTTTAGCCAGTTTAGTAAAGATAAACTTTATGACCAATTTACTGATTTTTCTTGGTTTGTCTGTTTTTCTAATCCTTGGTAGCTTGCCAGGAAATATCCAATCTTTGGGTTTCTGGAATGCTATTTTTGGAGTCGCAATATACAGTGTTACAATTCTTGTTCATGCCCTAGGGGTTAGTTATTTTGTTCCCAATATTTTTGTGATTTTGTATGTTATTTCTCGCTGGTCTACGATACAGGCCCAGACCTTGGAAAAGGAACTGGTCGGTGTCTATGATGAGAGAGAAGAGGAAAAAATTAAACGAAGGGTTAACAATCGCAAGTACTTTGTAATCCTTTGGATAGGAGTCTTTGGCTGTATCCTGGAATCCTTCGTCATCTATCTAGTAAAGGATTTGACAGATTATGATTGGACCAAACAGCTCATCAATGAGCAGAAGCATACCATGATTTGGTCGGAGGCTCTCCCGACGATTTTTACTTTGGCACTGATTTCCTTCCTAGCTCTGGTCATTTATTCTTACCGAGATGCTAATTCCTTGTCTCCACTTTTAAATATCTTTTGTATCAGTGGGATATTGATGGGATTGGTATTGTTAGCGGTGTTTGACTTCCAGTTGCAAGTCATCGGTTGTCACACGGTCTTCTTGTTTGTTTATTCCATTAGCCTCCTGAGAACCAGGATGAAGGAGTGGGAGGGTGCTGATCCCATTAGGGACCTATGACAATCCAATTCTCCAGCGCTTTCACCTGATCCTCCACCAATCCAGACACTGGCCTTGGTTGGCAGTCGTCTTTGCCCTCCCCTTGTTAGCGCTATTGGTCATGGTCCTCATGCTCTTTGGTCAACGTCCTGATAGCTTGGTCAAGGCCTGGACCAATACGGCAGATTGGACCTTCTCGGCAAAGATCCCTCCTCAGAATCTCATCATGGATGAGCACTATCTCTGTACGGTTGCGGCTGGTGGCCATGAAAAAGTTGTCAAGCCCCAACGGATGGGAGTCCGGCATGGTCATCCTGTTGTAGTGAATCGCCAGCTCTGTGTTGCCAATGCCTTTGAGCAGGTTCTAGAAGAAAAAGACGCCACGTTTCCATCGATTCCTGCGTCGTAATTATGACTGCTATGGCTATCCCTTTGCCAAAACATATCAAGAAAGAAATGGGCTATGGATATCATTTACTATCTGATGAAGCCCCTGGAATGGCTCTTCTTGTTGGTTCTCTACTTGGTCGATCGCAAGCCTGAAAATCGTATCGCTTTACAGTATATCCCACCGGTACCAGAAGGGTTTTCTCCTGAGACAGATGGGAAATGAGCGGAGCCATCGGGCTTCTACTTGACAAGCGACAAGGAGAGCGATATAATGAGACAAATTTAACCTTTAAGGGGTCCAGAGAGGCCTGCAAGGAAAGACAGAAAAAAGATCAGCGGACTGAGTCTAGCTGATCATTTGTAGGACCTTGCTTTTGCGAGGTCTTTTTTGCTGGAAGAAAGAAGAGGAAACCAATGGTCAGTGACAGCTGTAAAAAACGGTTTGGAAAAATCATGATGGAAGACATGGAGTTAATCGCTCAAGAAGAGATTGCGCCACGGATTTTTTCAATGGTCTTGAAGGGGGAAATGGTGGAGCAGATGTTGCCGGGGCAGTTTCTCCATATTCGTGTACCGGATGACTCTAAGCTCCTCCGTCGTCCTATTTCAATCTCTGAGATAGATCCAGACAGCCAGACCTGTCGCCTCATCTATCGGGTAGAAGGGGGAGGGACAGCCATCTTTTCTCACTTGCCTGTCGGTAGCTTCCTCAGCGTCATGGGTCCTCAGGGAAATGGCTTTCGACCTAAAAGGTCTTGGTCAAGGGGCGCGTGCTTTGATTATCGGCTGGCGAATTGGAGTACCTCCCTTGGTTCAAGTGGCTAAACAGCTACATGAGCAGGGAGTAGAAGTCCACTCCGTCCTTGGATTTGCCAATAAAGAAGCGGTGATCCTAGAAGAAGAATTGAAGCAGTACGGCCAAGTCACCATTACAACAGACGATGGTTCTTATGGCACTGAGGGCTATGTTTCCACGGTCGTTGATCAGATGGACCAGGAGTTTGATGCTATCTATTCTTGTGGGGCACCTGGCATGCTCAACATGTTAATAGCAAAGTTCCATGACCATCCCTCGCGCCTACATTTCTATGGAATCATGCATGGCCTGTGGGATGGGAGCTGCTATGCCTGTGTGGTGCATCTGGAAAAATGAAAGCCAAGCGCTAATAAGCGCGTGTGTAAGACGGTCCAGTCTTTGAAACTGGTACGATTGTGATGTAGGGAGGAAAGTATGACAAGTAATCGATTAGCTGTATCCTTACCAGGATTAGACTTGAAAAACCCCATCATTCCGGCTTCCGGCTGTTTTGGCTTTGGTCAGGAATATGCCAAATACTATGATTTAGACTTATTAGGATCCATCATGATCAAGGCGACAACTGCTGAGGCTCGCTTCGGAAATCCGACACCACGCGTTGCTGAGACGCCTGCAGGCATGCTCAATGCCATTGGACTCCAAAATCCTGGCGTCGACGTGGTCCTAGCAGAGAAACTCCCTTGGTTGGCTCAGCATTATCCAGATCTACCGATTATCGCCAATGTAGCTGGCTTCTCCAATGAAGAGTATGCAACGGTATCTGGCAAGATCTCGCAAGCGCAAAATGTCAAGGCCATCGAGCTCAATATCTCTTGTCCAAACGTAGACCATGGCAACAATGGCCTCTTAATCGGACAGGTTCCAGAGTTGGCTCTGCGATGGCAAAAGTCGCGTAGAAGCTTCTCCGTTCCCTGTCTATGTTAAGTTGACCCTAGTGTGGCTGATATTACCCTAAGTCGCCAAGGACGTAGAAGATGCAGGAGCTAGTGGCTTGACCATGATCAACACGCTAGTCGGGATGCGCTTTGACCTCAAGACTGGTAAGCCCAATCATTGCCAATGGCACAGGTGGTATGTCAGGTCCAGCTATCTTCCCAGTAGCCTTTGAAACTCATCCGCCAAGTAGCCCAATCGACCAAACTGCCCATCATTGGCATGGGTGGTGGATTCAGCAGAAGCGCCCGTCGAGATGTTTATTGCTGGTGCTTCTGCGATCGGAGTTGGAACGGCTAACTTTACAGATCCATATGCTTGTCCGACCATTATCCAAGACTTACCAAAAGTCATGGATCAGTATGGAATAACTAGCTTGGAAGATTTGCGTCGGCATGTCCGAGAAAATCTATTATAAGGATTATCATTAAAATAAAAAATGCCTGCTGGCTACAACTCCCAACAGGCTACTGAGTAAGCTACAACTGAAAACAACCCTTACTCAGCATACAAAAAATTTTTACAGGAAAATCGGATCTTCGTCAAGAATTTTGATATGTCTGTGAATCTTCACTAGTCGAAAGATGAAAAAAACAGATTGAATCCGAACGTTTTATGATTATTTCTTGACTTTTCTTTCATATCGTACTACAATGTAGAAAAACCTTTAAAGTGGTCCAGAGAGGCTCCTAAGGTCTAGACGGTGAATCAGGGTAGATACTACCTAATTTTCGTGTAACCTTGCCTCGGGCAAGGTTTTTTTGTGGAAAAAATGTCAGCCATAAAAAGGAGAAACCCATGCGTGAAGAACGTCCCATCATCGCCCTTGACTTTCCAGCTTTTGAAGATGTCAAAAACTTTTTAGAACATTTTCCAGAAGATGAAAAACTTTTTGTAAAAATCGGAATGGAATTTTTCTATGCAGTCGGCCCAGAAATTGTTCACTATCTGAAAGGTCGTGGCCACAGCATTTTCTTGGATCTAAAATTGCACGACATCCCAAATACGGTTAAGTCAGCCATGTCTGTCCTAGGCACCTTTGGAGTGGATATGGTGACAGTTCATGCAGCCGGTGGTGTAGAGATGATGCGCGAAGCCAAAAGGCACTTGGACCCAGGAGCTAAGTTGGTGGCGGTGACTCAGTTGACTTCACCAGTGAAGAAGACATGCGGGATTGCCAAAACATCCAAACCACTGTCCAAGAATCAGTTGTTAATTATGCCCGTAAGGCGCAAGAAGCTAGGCCTAGACGGCGTTGTTTGTTCAGCCCATGAAGTTGATTTGATCAAGAAGGCTACCGCAGGAGACTTTGTCTGTGTAACCCCAGGGATCCGTCCTGCAGGTGCAGAAATCGGTGACCAAAAACGGGTCATGACCCCACAAGAAGCCCATGCGATTGGATCTGACTACATTGTCGTTGGACGTCCGATCATCCAAGCAGAAAACCCATGGGATGCTTACCATGAGATTAAGAGACAGTGGAATGCGTAAGAGCTACTAAAAAGTATAACTTTTGTAGTTTTCACGGGAAGTCCTATGGGACCTTTCTAAACTATTATTCAACTTAGATCTGAAAAGAAAATTATCGTTTTCTCTTTCAACTAAGTGTCGGAACTAAAAATCTCGATAGGGATCTTCCCTAACGCATTCATTAGAATAAGGAGCACTGTTCTAACTCGAGCTTTTCTTCTATTTCCCTATCATTTAAGTTATTCAAAATCATTCATTGATTTAAATCGTATTCGATTAAAATCGTAAAAAGGAGTTATCATGTCATTAGCTAAAAGATATTGCCAGCCATCTTCTAAAAAATTGAAGCTGTTTATTTGAAACCAGAAGAGCCTTTTACTTTGGGCGTCTGGGAATCAAGTCCCTATTTATACGGATAACCGCGTGACCCTCGCTTATCCAGAAACTCGTACCTTGATCGAGAATGGATTCGTGGACAAAAATCAATGAAGCCTTCCCAGAAGTTGAGGTCATTGCTGGAACGGCAACTGCGGGATTCCTCATGGTGCCATTATTGCTGACAAGATGAACTTTGCCTTTTGCTCACATCCGTAGTAAACCAAAAGATCATGGCGCTGGTAATCAAATTGAAGGCCGTGTTCCAAAGGGCAAAAAGATGGTCGTGGTTGAGGACTTGATTTCACTGGTGGTTCTGTCTTGATGCTGTCGCATACTGCGAAGCGTGAAGGAGCAGATGTCCTTGGTGTAGTAGCTATCTTCACCTACCAATTGGAGAAAGCAGATAAGAAATTTACAGAGGCTGGAGTTCAACTCGAAACATTGTCCAACTACACAGAATTGATTCATTTGGCAGAAGAACAAGGCTACATCACTTCGAAGGCTTGATTTGTTACGCCGTTTCAAGGAAAACCAAGAAACTTGGCAAGACTAAAGAAAACATGATAGAAGGGCCTTTAATGGGCTCTTCTTTTGTTTAAGTAAAGGAAAGAGAAATGATGCAGCTTGAAAGACGCACTCGTCTGAGTGTAGAAGAAAAGAAGCAGTGTGAACAACTTGTTCGTGGCTGTCACAAAATTGACCAGACCTATCGCTTGCCCTATTTAGATAATCTCTACAATACGGATCTCTATGCCTCTTTTCATCCTAGCACTAGTAGAGGGATCAGCTGGTTGGATTTTTGTCCATCTATGTGGATGAACCCAAAGAGGCGGAAGTGCAACTCTTTGTCACCCTCTTTTTCGTAGACAAGGAATTGCTCGTTCCCTGTGGGATGATTTCATGGACTTGGCCCAGGACTATCAGCTAGAAGACCGTCTGTATGTATCAGAGGTTCGGTTTTTGGAGCAACATTCGGATTTACTTAGCCATTTTCCATTTAGTGGAGGCAGAGGAGGAAGACCACGAACTATGGTTGGAGGCACCTTGTCAAATCTCAAGACCATGAGGAGAGAGAAGGGCTGATGGTGTTGGAAGCTCAGGAGTCCATGCTCCCAGAGATTGCTCGCTTTTCAATCCAGGGCTTTTTGAGACGGATGTGAGTATGCCCTCAAATATGCGACAGAGTCCTTAGAGGGGAGGATACATGTCTCTTTGTCTTACGTGACCAAGAGCAAGTACTTGCTTCTGTTACGGTGGATCTATCTCAGGGAACGACCTATTTCTTTGGATTAGCCGTTGACCCGGATCATCTCCGCAAAGGGTATGCGCTATCTCTATGAAGTGTGATGAATCAGATGGCTGAAGAAAGTGCAGCAAAAAGTTTCAGATAGTTGTCGAAAAAGAGAACCAAGCGCTCTCAGTCTCTATCTAGGGGCTTGGATTTACCATCCAAACAGAAGTCCTCTATTTGATGGAAAGCTGATAGAATCCAGCAGAATCAGCATTTTTGCTATAATGGTCCTATGTTAGTGAAAAAGTAAAAATATCCTATTTGGGGTGCTCCATCTGGTTATGTTGTTCTGATGGTGCACTGGTTTATCATTAGCGTCGTCTATCTCAAAAGACATTTCGTGGTTGGCGACTTGATAGCTGGAGGACTCGTCTTTCTGCTAGGCTATGTTTGGACGTTCTTCCATCACAAAGAGCCTTTTAACTGGTTGATGAAAGCACAAGGCCGGGCTGATGCTAGGAGCTATTCTTGTTCAGGTCGTTTTTATGCTTTCCGCAGAACTCTTTATCCGGCGGGATGTCAGAGTGGTCTATACAGGGAGCTTTTCGGTCTTCTAAAAGAGACTTCATCTCAAGCTACTTGACTCGAAATCCTAATAATCTCTCCTTATTCTTGTACGAACGCTTTTTTTCTACCAGATTTTTGGTGGAGCAGGGACTCTGGATCATGCAGATTCTCAACATGGTTCTATGTGAAATGCAGGAGCTGTCTCTTCTATCGTTTAGGATTGAAACACTACGATCAAAAAGTAGCGGATTGGGTCTATACGCTCTATTTAGTCTTGATTTGTTACTCTCCTTATTTCTACTCCATGTACACAGATATTCCGCTCTTCCATTAATTGCTTTTGCAGTTAGGATTGGCTCTAGATATCTTAAAGAGAGGAGTAGTGGCTCGCAAGAGAAGACCTCCTTGTGGCTGGGTCTTTTTGTCGAGGGATCACCATGCTCATTCGTCCGACGACCATCATTGTGGTTTTAGCTTTTTGGATGGTCCTTTTCTTCAAAAGGCCAGTGGAAGGTCTTTTGGTAAAAGCTTTTTGCTCTGACAGCCCCTATCGACTGGACTAGTCTTTGGAGCTCTAATACGGCTGTCAAACACCAAACAGTTGTTCCTATTCTCGAAAGGGAAGGGTTGGCCAAAGGGTCCTCTCTTGTTTATCAATCTCGGTTTGACCAATATTGGACATAATCAGGAGGATATGAAAGAAGGCCTCTGACAATATGTTGATGAGGACAAGCGAGATGAGTATAACAATGGATGTTCAAAGAAATGAATATATCATCAAAAGGAAATCAAGCGTCGGTGAAAGAAACTACGGACCTCTGGGCTTATCGGCCATGTCTACTACCAAGCAGTCCTTGACGGTGGCTGAAGGAACCCTGGGCTGGTCTATCGGGATGTGGAGCATGAGAAAGACTCCCGTTATTAATCCGCTTTACGAGCAGCTATACCAGGATCTCCCTCCTGCTAAGTGGGTTCGGACCTACTTCTTGAGTACGGATCGTTCCCCAATACCGCTACTATGAGTTCGTCAAACAGCTGGTTTGGATTGTGATGGCAGTTGGCCTGGTCTTTTGTCTCATCTGAAGAAAAGAGAAGAGGATGATATCCACTTCTTGTCATTAGCTGTATTTGGTGGGACTACTCTTTTGATCATCTTTGAAGGTGGAAAAACCCGCTACCTCATTCAATTTTTACCACAAATTTCTCTTACTAGCTTCAATTGGTCTAGCGGATCGCTCCAAAAGAAATGGCTTCGCTAGCAAAAGGCTCTTTCAGAACCCCTACATGTAAGGAGATAGCATGCAAACATTCAAGTTGGCACCAATTGCTTAAGGAGATGCTTCCAGAGGCTACTTTAAGCAAATCAATCATTTTTAGATCAGGTCTACGCTTCAGGGAACCATTTATCCTCCTAGGGAAAAGGTATTTTGAAGCCTTAAAGAAAAACCAATCTGGAAGAGGTTAAGGTTGTGATTTTAGGGTCAGGATCCCTATCATGGTCAGGGTCAAGCACAGGGTTCAGTTTTTTCTGTACCGGATGATATTCCCGCGCCTCCATCCCTGCAAAATATTTTTAAAAGGAATTAGCCGAAGATGTCGGGGTCAAAGCTTCCCATGATCTGACTCCTTGGGCTGATCAAGGGTCTCTTTCACTCAATGCCTGTCTCACAGTACCCTGCCGGCCAGGCTAATGGGCCACGCTGGAGTGATTTGGGAAAGAGTTTACGGATGCAGTTATTCGCCTAGTCAGCCAAGAGGAGGAGCATGTCGTCTTTATTCTGTGGGGGGCTTATGCTCGAAGAAGAAAAGTCTTTGATTGATTCAAGCAAACACATGATTATTGAAAGTGCTCATCCCAAGTCCCTTTATCGGCCTATCGAGGATTCTTTTGGCTCTAGACCTTTTTCAAGGGTTAATGCTTATTTATCAGAGATGGGACGGGAACCGATTGATTGGTTGAAAGATAGGAGAAAGAAATGCCACAATTAGCAACGATTTGTTATATCGACAATGGAGAAGAATTTTCATGTTGCATCGCAATAAAAAGCCCAATGATGTCCATGAAGGCAAAATGGATTGGAGTTGGTGGAAAAATTAGAACGCGGGGAAACTCCTCAAGAATGTGCTGCTAGGGAAATCCTTGAAGAAACGGGTCTAGTTGCTAAGCCAGTTCTAAAAGGAATTATCACCTTCCCTGAATTTACTCCTGATCTAGACTGGTACACCCTATGTATTCAAAAGTGACTGAGTTTGAAGGGAATCTCATCGAGTGTAACGAAGGGACACTGGAGTGGGTGCCTTATGATCAAGTCTTAGGTAAGCTAACTTGGGAGGGGGACCACACCTTTGTCGAGTGGCTCTGGAGGATAAACCCTTCTTTTTCAGCTATGTTCCGCTATGATGGGGATCGTTTACTAGAGACCCATGTCGATTTTTATGAATAAAGGAGTAGAAGATGTTAGTCATTAAAAACGGTCGAGTCATGGACCCAAAAACTGGTTTTGGACCAAGTATGTGATCTCTTGGTAGAGCAAGGGGAAAAATTGTTGAAATAGGGTCCATCTCTTTTCTCATGAGCAAGCCCAAATCATCGATGCGAGTGGAAAGGTAGTTGCACCAGGTTTGGTGGATATTCATGTTCACTTCCGTGAACCTGGTCAGACCCACAAGGAAGACATCCATACAGGAGTCTCATACGCAAAGCGAGGTGGTTTTACCACAGTGGTCATGATGGCCAATACCACTCCCACCATTTCGGATGTTGCGACCTTAAAAGAAGTCTTGGATTCTGTCTGCTAAGGAAGCCATCCATGTCAAGACAGTTGCGACGATTACCAAGAACTTTCGATGGTCAACATCTCGACGGACTTTGAAGGCTTTGCTACAGGCTCGGTGCTGTCGGTTTCTCTGATGACGGGATTCCACCACAAAGTACCAAGGTGGTTCGTCAGGCCTTGAAGAAGCCAAACGCTTAGGGTACCTTTATCTGCTTACACGAGGAAGATCCAGAGTTGAACGGCATACTGGGCCTCAATGAGCACATCGCTCGGGAACACTTTCAAGGTTTGCGGAGCGACTGGTGGCAGAATACTCTATGGCGGCGTGATGCTATGATTGCTCATGCGACAGGAGGCCACCTCGCATCCAACACCTTTCTAAAGCTGAGAGTGTCAAGGTAGTTGAGTTTGCCCAAGCAATCGGCGCTCCCTGTGACAGCAGAAGTAGCCCTCAGCATTTTTTTCAAAAACTGAAGAACTCTTGCGTCTAAGGGAAGTAATGCCAAGATGAATCCGCCTCTTCGTCGGGAAGAGGACCGTCAAGCAGTGATTGATGGTTTGAAGTCAGGAGTGATTTCGTGATTGCAACGGACCACGCGCCCCATCATGCAGATGAGAAAAAACGTAGCCGATATCACCAAGGCTCCTTCTGGTATGACCGGTTTAGAAACGTCACTATCCCTAGGTTTGACATACTTTGGTTCACGCTGGAGAACTCAGTTTGATGGAGCTTTTTAGAAAAATGACTTATAATCCAGCTAAACTGTATCACTTTGAAGCAGGGTATTTAGAAGTCGGTGGTCCAGCAGATATTGTCATTTTTGACCCGGATGCTAATCGTCTGGTGTCTGATCATTTTGCTTCTAAGCGCCTAACTCCCCATTTGTTGGTGAATCCCTCAAGGACAGGTAGCTTATACGATTTGCCAGGGAAGATTGTTTATCAAGCCTAAGAACTGCCTGCTGGCAATAGAGAAGAAACTAGTTTAAGGGGAACTTTTGTAAAAGTATATGAATGTAAGAAAAATACTGGAATTGATCTTGTATTGTTTGGTCACTTTTCTGGTCTGCTTTTTCCTCGTCGATTGGCTCTACCTTCAGCAGAGTCCTGTCATGACGAAGACGTCAGCACTGTTAAAAAAGCAGGCTTTTTACTTATGTAGCGATTGGAGATTCTTTGACCCAGGGAGTCGGGAGATACCACCAATCAAGGAGGTTTTGTCCTCTCCTTGCTCAAAGCTTGACCAATGAAACAGACTCTTGAAGTAAAAGCTATCAATTATGGGTATCGAACACGAGCTCTCAAAATCTTATCGCGATGCAAGAGAAGAAGGAGATTGAAAGGACCTGAAGCAGGCTCAGTTTGATGACTCTCACAGTTGGAGGGAAATGATCTGCGTAAGGCTGTTTTTGAAGATACCAGTAACTCAGATCTGGACCGTTTTGACAAGCCAGCTAAGAGGTATGTGAAGAACCTCAAGCAAATTATTGATCTGGCCCGTAAGGACAATCCTGACTTGCCCATCTATGTGGTGGGAATCTACAATCCCTTGTATCTCAACTTTCCAGATCTAACGGACTTGCAGACAGTTGTGGATCAATGGAACCAAAGAACCGAGCAAACCTTAGCTGCCTATAAGGACGTATATTTTGTCCCGGTTAATGATCTCTTTGTATAAGGGGATTGATGGAAAAGAGTGGTGATACGGAATGGAGCAGGAAAAGAGACTGTTACCAACGATGCCTTGTATGATGAAGATAGTTTCCACCCTAATAATACAGGTTATGAGATTATGAAAGAAGCAGTTTTGGAGAGAATACATGCAACTAAGAAAAACTGGTCCGAGAGATAAAAAGATGAAAGCACTGGCCACAGGACCCCATTTTCAAAGAGAGACAAAGAGAATGAATGTTAACATCTGGAAATGGCTCTTTTCTAGGTTTGCTTTAGTCTCTTGTTCGCTACGGTTGTAGTCCTTTCGGTCCGCTTATCGACCGTTAGAGAAGACGTTAGTCAACTGCATACTTCTAGTAGCAAGGAGATGTCAAGATTGGAACTATGACGACGACAGGGCCCAGCTTAATGACACGATCAAGGTTATGCTTACAAAGTTACCACTTGAGTAATTACAAGCTCTATGCAGATAACCAACAAATGTTACTAGAAGGACAGTTGAATTTTTGGGAAGGACTACCTCTACATTTACTTTTCTCCCAAGCAAGCTAGAAGATGGCAGTATCCTCTTGACCCTGAAGGATTTTCTCTGTGGGTACTTAAAACTTCCAAAGCAGATGGTCTTGCAGATATTATCTAAAAACAAGGACATTCCTAATTTTGTCAAGATTGATAGTAAAGAGGCGACCATTAGGATTGAATTGGCTAAGATTAAAAATGAGATGGACTTTTACGTCAAGGCCAACACCATTGACCTCTACAACGATCAAATTATCTTTGATCTCTATAGAAAAATATGACGATAAAGGCGAAGAAAGCAAGATAGAAGGCTTTCGTCTTTATTTTGTTTCTATTCAAAAATTCAGAATATTGCAGAAAATTCTTGACATGAGAATATCGCTATGCTAAAATACTTAAACAAGACATCGAACAAAGGAGAAAAGTCAAACATGAAAACAGCTAAGTTTAATCAATTTGCTTTTGTTGTTGAGGTACTCGGGCTAGTGCAGAAGCATTAGTCCTGTTTGGCTTACCAAGCGGAGAATCGAAACATCTCGCTTAGGTATCTAGCGAGATGTTTTTGTTTTTATTCACTAATTGTGAAAAGAGGAGACCCTATGCGTAAAGTTGAATTTTTAGATACCAGTCTTCGAGATGGTGAGCAGACTCCCGGAGTTAATTTCTCTATCAAGGAAAAAGATTTCTATTGCTAAGCAATTGGAAAAGTGGGGCATATCGGCGATTGAAGCGGGCTTTCCAGTCACGAGTCCTGATTCCTTCACTAGCTGTACAAGAGATTGCAAGGGTTCTGACCAAGACAGCAGTGACGGGCTTGGCACGGTCAGTTAAATCTGATATCGATGCCTGCTATGAAGCTTTGAAGGATGCTAAGTATCCGCAAATTCATGTCTTTATCGCAACCAGCCCCATTCACCGAGAGTTTAAACTCAACAAGTCAAAAGAAGAGATACTTGAGGCGATCAAAGAGCATGTTTCCTATGCACGTTCAAAATTTGAGGTCGTTGAATTCTCACCAGAAGATGCAACCCGAACGGAATTGGATTTCTCTTGAAAGTCGTACAGACTGCAGTCGATGCAGGGGCTAGCTACATCAATATTCCTGATACAGTTGGTTTCACGACGCCAGCAGAGTACGGAGCCATCTTCCACCATTTGATCACAAATGTCCAATCGGACCGGGAAATCATCTATTCGCCCTCATTGCCACGATGATCTCAGGATGGCTGTCGCGAATAGCTTAGCAGCTATTAAAGAAATGGCGCAGGCCGGGTCGAAGGTACTATCAATGGGATCGGGGAACGGGCTGGAAATGCTGCCCTTGAAGAAGTAGCGGTCGCACTCAATATCCGAGAAGACTATTACCAGGTTGAAAGTCCGATTGTCCCTCAATGAAACCATCAATACTTCTGAGTTGGTTTCTCGCTATTCAGGGATTGCCATTCCCTAAGAACAAGGCAGTTGTCGGAGGCAATGCCTTCTCTCATGAGTCAGGGATTCACCAAGATGGGGTCCTTAAAAATCCTCTTACCTACGAAATCATTACACCGGAGTTGGTGGGGTTAAGAGTAATAGCCTGCCACTTGGTAAATTGTCTGGTCGCCATGCCTTTGTTGAAAAACTGCATGAGTTGGGATTGGAATTCACAGAAGAAGACATCCAGCCATTATTTGCTAAGTTTAAATCTCTGGCAGATAAGAAACACGAGATCACTGATGCTGATATCCGTGCCCTAGTCGCTGGTACAGCAGTGGAAAATCCAGAAGGCTTCCACTTTGATGATCTTCGCCTCACAACCAATGAAGATGAAAGCATCACCGCAGCAGTCAGTCTGAAAAATGAAGACGGTGAGATTCTTGAGTACCTTGCAAAAGGGCAAGGTTCTGTGGAGGCCATCTTTAACGCCATTGATCAATTCTTCCATCAAGAGGTTCGCTCACTTCCTACAGTATTGACGCTGTGACAGATGGGATTGACGCTCAAGCGCGTGTTTTGGTAACAGTTGAGAACGAAGCAACGGATACTATCTTCAATGCATCCGGTTTGGACTTTGACGTCTTGAAGGCTTCAGCGATCGCTTATATCAATGCCAATACCTTGGTGCAAAAAGAGAATGCCGGAGAGATTGGCCATATTGTGTCCTATCGGGATCTACCAGAAGCCTAAAGGAGAATGTAATGACGAAAAAAATTGTCGCCCTAGCCGGGGACGGGATTGGACCAGAAATCATGGAGGCTGGCCTGTCCGTACTGAAAGCAGTGGCAGAAATAACAAATTTTGACTATTCGGTCCAAGCTTACCCTTTTGGTGGTGCAGGGATTGATGTGGCTGGTCATCCTCTACCAGCTTCCACTCTTGAGGCTGCAAGGGGAGCCGATGCCATTCTCTTAGCAGCTATCGGAAGTCCCCAGTATGACCAGGCACCGATTCGGCCAGAGCAAGGTTTATTGGCTCTTCGTAAGGAGCTCAACCTCTATGCCAACATTCGCCCGGTCAAAATCTACGACCCCCTCAAGCACCTCTCACCTTTTGAAGGAGAACCGGATTCATGGAGTAGATTTTGTAGTGGTTCGTGAACTAACCGGTGGGATTTACTTTGGAGAGCATATCTTAGAAGATGATCAAGCGCGGGATATCAATGATTACACAGTGGAAGAAGTGGAGCGAATTGTGCGTAAGGCTTTTGAGATTGCGCGTGGACGTCGCAAGAAAGTCACCAGCATTGATAAGCAAAATGTCCTCGCAACCTCTAAGCTTTGGAGAAAAGTTGCGGACCAAGTGGCATTAGAATTTCCGGATGTGACCTTGGAGCACCAGTTGGTAGACTCAGCAGCTATGCTGATGATTACCAATCCTTCTCGCTTTGATGTGATCGTGACGGAAAACCTCTTTGGAGATATCCTTTCAGATGAGTCCAGTGTCTTATCTGGAACTCTTGGCGTTATGCCATCGGCTAGTCATTCGGAGTCAGGACCAAGCATGTATGAGCCTATTCATGGATCAGCTCCAGATATTGCGGGTCAAGGCGTGGCGAATCCAGTCTCGATGATCCTCTCTGTTGCCATGATGATGCGAGAGAGCTTTGATCGAGAGGAAGAAGCTAGCCGTATTGAAAGAGCGGTTGAAGCGACTCTAGCAACAGGCATCTTCACGAGAGATCTAGGAGGCAGTGCTTCGACAAGAGAAATGACAGAAGAGATTATAAAACGATTATGAGTGTAAAAGGAATGATTACTGGCTTGATTCTTCTATGGAATCTCTTTGTAGGGATTCTCTATGGAAAGGATAAGGCAAAAGCCAAAAGAAATGCCTGGCGGATACCAGAAAAGACCTTGCTTCTCTCTGCTTTTGCCTTAGGAGGGCTAGGTGCCTGGACTGGGGGGCTATTCTTTCATCACAAAACACAGAAGTGGTATTTTAAGGTTACCTGGCTCTTAGGAACCCTTCTCACCCTATACACACTCTACGTTTTATGGAGGTAAGGATGGCAGGAAAATCAATTTTTGATAAAATCTGGGAGCGTCACGTAGTGACCAGTGAGGAAGGCCAACCCCAACTCATGTATGTGGACCAGCACTATATTCATGAAGTGACGAGTCCGCAAGCCTTCCAAGGTCTAAGGGATACAGGGAGAAAGGTTCGACGCCCAGATTTAACCTTTGGAACCTCTGACCACAATGTTCCAACTGTTAACATCTATGATATCCGGGATGTGATTTCCAAGGCACAGATTGATAAATTAGCTGAAAACGTCAAAGATTTTGGAATCGATCATGCAGGTCACGGTTCTGAAAAACAGGGAATCGTTCACATGGTTGGTCCTGAGACTGGTCGTACTCAGCCCGGAAAAAGTTATTGTCTGTGGAGACAGCCATACGGCGACCCACGGAGCCTTCGGTGCTATAGCCTTTGGGATTGGGACTAGCGAAGTCGAGCATGTCTTTGCCACCCAAACCATCTGGCAGGTCAAACCCAAGAAGATGTTGGTCGAATTCACTGGAACCCCGCAAAAAGGGATCTATTCAAAGGATTACATCCTAGCTTTGATAGCGCGTTACGGTGTTGCCTGCGGCGTTGGCTATGTCGTAGAGTATCGGGGCGAAGCGATTGATCGCTTGACCATGGAAGAGCGGATGACCATCTGCAACATGTCCATTGAATTTGGATCTAAGATGGGAATCATGAATCCAGACCAAAAGACCTTTGATTACCTAGAAGGTCGTGAATGTGTGCCACAAGATTTTGAAGCCGCAGTAGCGGATTGGAAGACTCTGGTCAGTGATGACGAAGCCGTATATGACAAGGTCATCCGTATGGATGTATCTGACTTAGCTCCGATGGTGACCTGGGGGACCAATCCTTCCATGGGAGTGGATTTTGAGACACCCTTCCCAGAGATTCGAGATATGAATGATGAGCGGGCTTATCATTATATGGATTTAGAACCTGGTCAAAGACCAGCAGACATTGAATTAGGCTATGTCTTTATCGGTTCGTGTACCAATGCGCGCCTTAGTGATTTGGAACTAGCGCCAAGTTTGTAAAAGGCAAAAATCGCGCCCAACTTAACAGCTATTGTCGTACCTGGCTCTCGTCCGGTCAAACAAGCCGCTGAAAAATTGGGTTTGGATCAAATCTTTATGGATGCAGGCTTTGAATGGCGTGATCCAGGTTGCTCGATGTGTCTCGGGATGAACCCAGACAAGGTACCAGATGGCGTCCACTGTGCTTCAACTAGCAATCGAAACTTTGAAGACCGTCAAGGATTTGGAGCCAAGACCCATCTCTGTAGCCCAGCAATGGCCGCTGCAGCAGCAATAGCTGGTCGTTTTGTCGATGTGCGCCAAATGCCTGAAGTTCAATAAAGGAGGAATCATGGAGAAATTTACCATTTATACAGGGACAACCGTTCCCTTGATGAACGATAATATTGATACCGACCAAATCCTCCCCAAGCAATTTTTGAAGTTGATTGATAAAAAAGGCTTTGGTAAGTACCTCATGTATGCTTGGCGTTATTTGGATGATCAGTATACTGAGGATCCAACATTCATTTTTAACAGACCAGAATACCGTCAGGCAACCATTTTGATCACTGGTGATAATTTTGGGGCTGGCTCCTCTCGGGAGCACGCTGCCTGGGCTTTAGCAGACTACGGTTTTAAGGTCGTTATCGCCGGATCCTTCGGAGATATTCATTACAATAATGAGCTCAATAATGGCATGCTTCCGATTGTCCAACCGCTAGAGGTTCGTCAAAATTGGCAAGCTTGAAGCCAACAGATCCACTCACAGTGGATTTGGAAGAGCAGAAGATCATCTCGCCTGTAGGAGAGTTTAGCTTTGAGATCGATGGGGATTGGAAGCACAAATTGCTCAATGGTTTGGATGATATTGGGATTACACTTCAGTACGAAGACTTGATCACCGCTTATGAAAAGCAACGCTCCACCTATTGGCAATAAAATGTATAGTTAATTAAGAATTTTCAGAAAATACATTGAAGCTTTTTGGAAATTTCTGATAGAATAGAAAAAGAATAGAAGAGGACGAAATTTATGACAAAACACATTCAATGGGACGGAACACTTTCACAAGAAGGATTTGACATTTTGAAAGGAGAGGGTGGTTGTATTGTCTGCCCTACAAAGGTGGGTTACATCATCATGACCAGCGACAAGGCTGGCTTGGAACGGAAGTTCGAAGCCAAAGAACGCAACCGCAACAAACCAGGTGTTGTTCTTTGTGGAAGCATGGATGAACTCCGCGCCCTTGCTCAATTGAATCCTGAAATCGAAGCCTTCTACCAAAAACATTGGGATGAAGATATCTTGCTTGGTTGTATCCTTCCTTGGCGTGAAGATGCCTATGCAAAATTACAAGCTTTCGGAGATGGACGTGAAGAACTCATGACAGATGTGCGTGGAACCAGCTGTTTTGTCATTAAATTTGGTAAAGCTGGTGAGCAAATCGCCAAAGAAATGTGGGAAAAAGAAGGCAAGATGGTTTACGCATCATCTGCTAACCCATCTGGTAAAGGAAACCGAGGTAAGGTCGAAGGAATCGGTGAGCGGATCGAAGGTGCTGTGGACTTGGTCATCGAAGCCGATGATTATGTAGCCTCTATCCAACCAGACAAAACCATTGAAACGCGTTATGAACAAGGAGTGATGGTTTCGATGGTCGATGCGGAAGGTAAGTTGATCCCAGAACAAGGAGCAGGTAGCCGTTCTGTCAATACTTGTCCAGTTGTGATTCGTAAGGGATTGGATATCGATAAGATCATGATGCACTTATCCGATCATTTCAACTCTTGGAACTACCGCCAAGGAGAATATTATTAGAAATAGAGTAGAGTGGGACAGAAATCGGTAATTCGTTAGAATTCGATTTCGTCGTCCCACTCCGCACAGTTGAGTAGGACTGTAAAAGCTGATGAAATCAGCGTGTAGAGCCCACTCAACCACTGCGTCTTGCTCGATAATCCAAATACAATTGAGAGGCTAGGACTTTTGTCCCAGTCTCTTTTTGTGAAACGATAAAAGATGGTATAATAGAGTCAAAAGCTATTCCAAAAGAAGGGGAATTGGTATGATTTCTAGAAAAGCATTTATCGATAAAGTGAATCAGGAAGGTTTTTCATTCAATATCCAAATCCCATGGTGGGGATATAATGACTTCAAGTCATTGGTTCGAAGAAAAAGGCTCTCTGAGGAGCAACTCTATCAGCTATTTCTTTCACTTTGTAGGAGATAGAAGACCGGAGAATGCAAGCTCTAGTGGACGAGAGAAAGTATCAGACAGGATTTTATGTGGTGCATGCAATGGTCGCGAGTTTCGCTTTGAGTTTGTATTCAAAAAGAATCAACAACTAAGAGTTTTTAATCTATTTGAAACAGTCAATGGTCGTGAGAAACTCACCCTGATGGATCTGCTTGATTACATTATGGATTGATGATGTATAGAAACAATAAGGGTTCACTACAGATTGATAAAAGAAAGAGTGGTTCTATGATTTCAAGAGATGAATTTTTAGAAAGAATGAATCGGGAGGGATTTTCATTTAGCATTGAAATCCCGCGCAGAAATTTTTCGGATTTTAAATCATTGGTTCGGAGAAGAAGAATTTCAGAAGAAGACCTCTATCAGCTGTTTTACAACTATTGTCAGGAACTAGAAAATTGTCTGAAAGAAGCAGGAGAGAAACGACGCTTGCTCTTCAATAAATTTCCAGTTAGCCCTGTTCATGATAAATATAAAACAAAATTTGATACAGTGGCACCCAATGGACGCCAATTTCGCTTTGAGTTTGTCTTTAGCAATGACAATCGTTTAAAAGTTTATCACATGATCGAAACTGTTAATGGTCGTAGGAGAAAAACTCCAATGGAAATATTGATGGACTTAGTCGATGCTTTATAATGAATATTGATTTAAGAATAAAAAGGTATTTTTACTGAGGCTAAAGCTTAGATAACCAGGCAACATAAAAAAAGCTGCCTTTCTCTTTGTTCAAACCTTAACGTTAGTGACTCGTCATAAATCTTTCAAGGAGGGATTTGTTTTACTTGCTACCATCCCTAAAGGAATTTACTCCAATCCATCTAATATTCAGTGGATGATGGTCTTCTCCATCCTTCTTTGAATCTCTATAACAAGGACTAGGGTAGAGGGGCTAAACATTTCTTCTCCACCTTTTATCCGAGGCAGATCTACCTCCCATATATCTTAGCTAGCTTCCTTAAAACGTGAGCAGTTCCTTATTGAAATTCGGTCTTGTGTTTGAAAATAAAAAATGGCTTCGAACCATTCTAAGAGGAAACTTATTAGTTAGCTATTTCTGCTTGATTCCATTGGGCCTAGTGACTATAATGAATCAGTTTAACAAAGTTACAGATAGACTCTTGTTCCTCTGTTTGTATACTCTGACTTTTTTAATGTTGCTACTATTTGCAATCATCACAGTTGCAATAGTTTTATTAAACCGATCTTTCCTGTTTGATCGCTTAACAGCTAGTAGTTATCGAAGAACGGTCGGGAAATAGACAAAAAATTAAAGAGAGTGGGACAGAAATCGGTAATTCGTTAGAATTCGATTTCGTCGTCCCACCTCCGCACAGTTGAGTAGGGCTGTAAAAGCTGATGAATTCAGCGAGTAGAGCCCACTCAACCACTGCGTCTGCTCGATAATCCCAAAAGACAATTGAGAGGCTAGGACTTTTGTCCCAGCCTCTTTTGATTAAAGTAGGAGTTGAAGTAAGTTTTTAATAAGTCACCACATTAATCTCACCCTTGTCGTATTCTGCGATAAAGATGTCATCAACAGTTTCAAATCCTTTTTTATTCAGTTCGGCCGTAAGCCATTCTTCGGTTTTACCGATGGTACTCTAAGATTTCTACTTGGACTACACCATCTGTAATGATTGGGTATTTGGGATTTTTCATCTCCCATTCGAACGATTATGAGTTGGCCATTTTGTTCGATGACGGCTCTTTTGACTTCTTTCAATTGGAAGACCCCTTGAGAGCGCAACTTAAGAGCGACGTCAGAAGCAGAAAGGCCTTTTTGAGCGACAAGCTTCTGGATCTAATTTTCCGTTTTTTATGATAATAGTTGGTTTTCCATCAATCAGATGTTTGATGAAGTAAACATTGGTATTAAGCCATTTGAGTGACAGAATCAAAATCGTCCAGATGATGAGGATGACGACATATTGAAGGATGGTAATCGAGCTATTGTAGATGACCCCGCCGATAATACCCCCTGAGAACAAAGTTCTGTATTTGGTCTACTGCAGAACTTGGCGCTAAATTTCCTTTTCCTGTTACGTTAATAACAAAAAAACAAGAGAAAGAAGCCCCAAGGCCAATTTAATTGCAATTGTAGCAAAAAGCTTATCATTTTTTTCAACCTCCACCAGTTCTACATCTGTTTTATATAAGTCCATTTTTTTCAAGTAAATAGCTATCTGGGTCTGTTCCGCTAATCGCACGATAGAATTGCTTGTCTACCTTGATAATAGCTCCATCGGTAGTAGCTGAAGTATTGACATAGACATCTTCTTTATCAACACCTAACTCTTTTGATACAACTCGATGAAAGTGTAGGGAAGAGCGGAATTGATTGTCATTAGACTGATTGTTTTGAAAATTTGAAATGCCAATCAAAACAACGGCTACTAAGATTAAGACAGAAATAATAGACAATTCACGGAACTTACTTCCACGTTTATCCTTATATGCCTTAAATGCGAAAAAAAGCCGTTACCAACACTAAGAGAATGGACATGATCACCATGACCCAATTTTGCTGGCTAATCTGACTCAGTACATAGTCGTAGGAATAGAATTTCATAAAAAAACCCCTCAATTATTTTTGTATTCAAGCTATTATAAACTATTTCAATCCTTACTTCAATGATTTAAAGTGACATTCTCATTGTTTAAAGGTATGGATTGTACCTTAAGGTGGAAGAATAGAAGTAGGAGTTTTTCTATCTAATCGAAATTTGGTACACTAGAGCTATGAAGATAGAAGATACTATAAAAAAAGCAATCATTTTAGGAGCTACAGGAGGGATTGGCCGGCAGCTAGCGAAAGAACTGGCAAGAAGTCTGGAGCATCTGGTCTTAGTGGGTCGCGATGCTGACAAACTCTCCCAAGTTCAAAAAGGAACTAACTGGGAGCAAGGCGCAACTGTCAATCCTAACGTTAGATATGCTAGATCAAGTAGCCCTAGAAGCTTTTTGTAGAGAACCTAGATGCAGATCTTCTTGTCAATTGTGCGGGACTAGCCTATTTTTTTCCATAGGATGTGACCTTGAATCAGCTAGTGAGCAAGACCTCTGGCAAGTCAACTACCATGCTCCAGTCCAACTAATCAAGCAGGTGGTGAAGAAGAATCAGAAGATCCACTTGGTCCAGCTGTCATCTCTGGCTGCTCTTTTTCCTCATCCCTATTTAGCAGCCTACAGTGCCAGTAAGGCTGCCTTTGCAGACCTACACTCTTGCTCTCCAGGAGGAACTGAAGCAATCAGATTCACCGATTCAGCTAGGTCTCTATATTCTTGGACCAGTCCAAACAGCTATTCTTCCTCCCAAACTAGTAGAAGCATTGGGTGGCGGTCGCTTGCAGATGAAGCCTGAGAAAGTCGCTCAGCAGTTGATCCGATTCATAGAAAGGGGATAGTTCCTATGCTGTTATCGGCCTTCGCTATCGCTTGCTAGTATGGCTAGGTCGCTTGCTTCCCCAAAGATGGATCATTCGTCTCCTTGCAAGGTATTTACGAAAGGGACTTAATAGATGAAATTGTTAGTTTATATTTTTTAGGCGTTGCTTATCTTCTCTTATTTCTCATCCGATGGTTGCTGTCCTTCACTTTATTATAAAAAAAGGTCAGGCTCATCTTGCGGACTTCCCAGAAGAGCTTTTTACGGTGGTCCAACCCATCCTCTCTGGGGATCCTCGTTTAGAGAGTGATTTGCGGGCCAATCTCCAGCAAACAGAAGCAGTGGAATTCTACTGGTTGATTGACCAGTCTGATACAGAAGCCCAGCGAGTAGCAGATCAGATTTGCCAAGATGCTTCCTTTGCCCAACGCATTCGAATCTTTCTCATCGAAGACGTCCCTCAGGGGATTAATCCCAAGAGTTACAAGATTGAGCAGGTTGTAGAGGAGCTGACCCGGCCTTATCTGATTGTTTTGGACGATGATAGTGTGATTGATTTTTCAAAAATGGGTGAGCTGACTACCTATCTGGGTCAAGAGGCCATTCTGACAGGTATTCCCTATAACCAAGAAAGAAGTAATTTCTGGTCCAAGCTGGTTGCAGCATTCGTTAATGGCAATTCTTTTATTACCTATTTTACCATGGCAGAAGTTGAGGCAAACCACTCCATCAACGGGATGTTTTATATCCTACCGGTAGAACTTGCAAAAGATCAGGGGCTCTTCACAGCGATTAAGGACTATCTATGTGATGATTTAGCTGTGGCCGATTTTTTAAGGAGTAAAGGAGTATCCATTATCCAAACGCGGGTTACCTGTAATGTTCGAACCACTATAAAAAACGCTAAGCAATACCTGCTCCAGATGAAGCGGTGGCTTCTCTTTAGCTCTATCTATCTCAAAGAACACATGGACTGGAAGCTGTTTAGCCTCATAGGTTTACCGAGTTTTCTACCTCTTCCAGGTTTGATCTTAAGTCTGTTTTTAGGGTTGGCCTTATCTTCTTCTAGCCTTAAGCTTACTGGTATTTAAGGCAGTTTGGATGCTCCTCTATCGACAAAGCATTCTAACCAATCGCTTATACTTGGATGAAGTCACCTACGAAGTGCTGAATGATCTCCTGCTTCCTTGGCTGTTTGTCTATGTTCTAATGACACCTCCTGTGATTCATTGGCGGGGGCGGAAGATTCGAGTGACGGATGGAAAGATTCGTTATGAGTAAGATGAAGTCCCTATCTGGACCGTTTGTCTGCCTTGTCACCCTAATCAGACCATGCTAGACTCTGATCGCTTGGTTCTCTTTCTTAGTGGGAGCAGTGATATTACTTGTGCCGGGCTGACAGCTGGGCAACTAGACCTCCTCCATGCAATTTGTCCATCTGGCTATTCAGTGGTAGCCAGTAATTTTCCCTTCAATCAAGATTTTGAACATATAAAGTCTCCACAAGTATCCCTCTTGTCAGCTTCTGCATCCAATATCATCTACTATTGGCATACGATTTTGAACCTTCGTTTCCAAAAGTTGTTACAGGAGCACTTGTCTCCCTTGTTGGAAGCGCAGGAAGTAGTTCTTGTTTGTAAGAGTTCAGGGTGTCAATATGCTGACCCAGTGGTTCAGAAGTTTAGGGAATCAGGTCACCCTTCCAAGATTGCGCGTGATAGCGCTTGGACCTGTATCTCAGCTACTCTTAAGTCAAAAGGATATAGAACTGCTAGTCATCAAAGGAAAGAAAGATCCTTATTCACGTATTCTGGATCGCCATTCAGCGGATATTCAAGTGGATACGGATCATTATAGCTATGAATACAGAGAAGATGTGAAAGGAATCATCTATGACTGGATTAGACAAAAGTGATAAAAATCGATGTGATTAGCGTTCCCTTTAGTGGCCATTTATTTCCAACCTTGACTCTGGTGAAAGCCCTTTGCTGGAGGATCCGCGTTTTCAGATCCGTGTCATTACAGGTTTTCAGAAAAAGGCATTGGTTGAGCGGATTGGTTTTGACTGCCTTGCCTTGTTTCCTGATCGTCCGACAGTGATGGAAGATATAGCGAATACATCAAAGCAAGCAAATCTATTTATCATGTACCAACAATTAATGGCCAATAGCAGACTGCTCCCTGAAGTTTTTCGACGAAATAAATCGAATTTGGAACTCTGAGGGAAAGACCAGACTTGGTTATTGCAGATTTTGTAGCAGCTCCTGCTGGTATGTTTAGCAGATCGTTTAGGAAATCCCCTGGATTACGACCATTCCAAGTCCAGTGGCGATTGAGAGTCGCACGACTACCCCTGCTTATCTAGGTGGCTGGAAACCACACCAGGGAATCTTCTACAAGTGGAGAGATGCAATGGGCAGGCAGTTCATCCGTCTGGCAAAAGAAAGTTGGACTTGCGCTGGTTAAGAAGAATCTTGTTACCCTAGCGGACTTCAAATTGTACCGTGAAGATGGGACAGAAGCCATCTATTCTCCCTATTCAATCTTAGCTCTGGGCATGAAAGAGTTGGAGTTTCGAGACGATTTTCCACCCCAGCTCAAATGGGTTGGTTATCGCTGTCTATCTTTTGACCGACTTCCCCAAGAACAGAAGCAGTATCTTACGACCTCTAAAAAGCGTGTCTTCGTCACTTGCGGGACTCATTTAAAAATGGGAAAAAGAGCGGATGGTGGAGTTGGCAAAGCTTTTGAGCCAAGAATATCCTGACTATGTCTTCTACGTAACCCTTAGGCGACTCTGCTGGTTTGGAGCATACACCAAGGATCTTGTCGGAGAATCTTCTGATCTTTGATTACCTCCCTTATTCAGATGTTTTGGAACAGATGGATTTTGCTATTCATCATGCAGGTGCAGGGATCCTGATGGGTTGTATTGAGCAGGGCATTCCAAGTCTGATTTTGCCCCAGGACTATGACCAGTTTGACAATGCGGTTCGGGCTGAGTTATTCCAAGTAGGATTAGTTTCTCGTAAAAAGACGGAATCTGAAGTCTTTGCGCTTATTTAATGAATTGGTTTCTCGAGAAGATTGGTCACACTTAAAGGCTCTTGCTCAGAAAAGCAAAGGCTACCAGCCAACAAAGATTCTTTATCAAGAAATAGAGAGACTATTGAAAGTGAAGTTATAGAAGAAGTGGAGGGGAGACTCCTCTTTGCTTTCTTCTAAAAACCTTCTATTATTGAACATAAAAAAGAGGCTGGGCATAAAGTGTCCAGTCTCTTATATATGATAGTTATAACTGCAAGACGCAGTAGCTGATTGGCATCTTTGTTCGCCTTTTTAAGCTCCAAAGATGACCCTAATCAGCCTTGCGAGTGGGCCAACGAACGATTTTTTTATTCAAAAATTCGTTCTGTCCTACTCCCCTTTTTTTGTTTTTGATGGGTGATGTTTTTTTGCCCCAAGTGACGATGTTTTTCATTCTTGTTGAGGATTCGTTTGATATTGTCCTTGTGGCGGATGATAATCAAGGTCGCCAAAGCGAGGACGACGATGGTAAAAATCAGATCGTAGCTTGGGAGAATCCAACCAGTCAGTGGGAGGATGAGGACTCCGATACTAGCCAGAATAGCGACCGTCACACTTGAAAAAGGAAATCATACTTGTCAAATAGAGGCTAGCAAAGAAATAAATAGCTAAGATAGATGAGGAAAGAGGGGAGAAGCCGATGAGGACCCCTGCACTGGTCGCGACTGCCTTGCCTCCTTTAAAGCCTGCAAAAATGGGGAAGGTATGACCAAGAACTGCGAGAAGACCAAAGACCATTGGCGAAATCCCTGTAACCCCAAAAATAGTCGGCAATAAAACAGCCAAGGTTCCTTTGAGGAAATCAACCGCAAAGACGACCAGACCAGCCTTCGTCCCTAGGATACGGAAGGTATTGGTGGTCCCTGTATTTCCAGAACCGTGTTCCCGTAGATTGATGTTAAAGAAGGCTTTTCCTATCCACAAACCAGAAGGGATAGAACCTAATAAGTATGCTAATACGAGTAAAAGAATTGTTTTCATCATAGTTTCATTATATCAAAAATGCTTTGAATGAAAAAGAAAATATCTAGCTGATTTGTCACATCGGATAGTTGGTTTGAATCAATCGCACTTAAATAGCCTAGTTAAAGGGAGAGAAGAAAGAAAAATTTTGCAAAATTTCCTAAAAAACTGTAATATAGAAAAGATGAACAAACAGGAGGTTCCTTGTGTCTAAAAAGGAAATCAACATTAATAATTACAATGACGATGCCATTCAGGTACTAGAAGGGTTGGATGCGGTCCGTAAACGTCCAGGGATGTATATCGGATCGACAGATGGAAATGGGCTTCACCATTTGGTCTGGGAAATTGTCGACAATGCGGTCGATGAAGCCCTATCTGGTTTTGGTTCTCAAATTGACGTCACCATCAACAAAGACGGGTCCCTTATCTGTAGCAGACCAAGGTCGGGGATGCCGACCGGGATGCATGCTATGGGCAAACCAACCGTTGAAGTCATCTTTTACGGTCCTCCATGCTGGAGGAAAGTTTGGTCAAGGTGGCTATAAGACCTCTGGTGGTCTTCACGGGTGGGATCTTCGGTCGTGAACGCCCTTTCTAGCTGGCTTGAGGTTGAGATCACCCGTGATGGAGCTGTCTACAAGCAACGCTTTTGAAAATGGTGGGAAGCCTGTTACTACTCTTGAGAAGATTGGGATCGGCTCCCAAGTCTAAGACAGGAACCAAGGTCACCTTCATGCCGGATCCAACCATCTTCTCAACAACCGATTTCAAGTTTAATACCATTGCAGAACGGATCAAAGAATCAGCCTTCTTGCTTAAGGACGTGACACTGACGCTGACAGACCTTCGTAAGGAAGAAGACAACTACGTCGCCTTCCATTACGAGAATGGTGTTCAGGATTTCGTTGAGTACTTGAACGAAGATAAGGAAACCTTGACGCCTGTTCTCTACTTTAATGGGGAATCAGAAGGCTTCCAAGTAGAAGTTGCTCTCCAATACAATGATGGCTACTCTGATAATATCTTGTCCTTCGTCAACAATGTCCGCACCAAGGATGGGGGAACCCACGAGACAGGACTGAAGACAGCCATTACCAAGGCCATGAACGACTATGCAAGAAAGACAGGTCTCCTCAAAGAAAAAAAGACAAGAACCTAGAGGGATCAGACTATCGTGAAGGCCTTTCCGCTGTTCTTTCGATCTTGGTTCCAGAAGCCCATTTGCAGTTTGAAGGGCAAACCAAGGACAAACTAGGAAGTCCCCTTGCTCGACCAGTCGTTGATGGGATTGTCGCAGACAAATTGACCTTCTTCCTCATGGAAAATGGGGAACTAGCTTCCAATCTGATTCGCAAGGCCATTAAGGCCCGAGATGCGCGTGAAGCAGCTCGGAAGGCGCGTGATGAGAGTCGAAATGGTAAGAAGAACAAGAAGGACAAGGGTCTCTTGTCTGGTAAATTGACCCCAGCTCAGTCTAAGAATGCGGCCAAGAATGAACTCTATCTAGTCGAAGGAGACTCAGCCGGTGGATCGGCCAAGCAAGGTCGAGACCGCAAGTTCCAAGCCATCCTTCCACTTCGAGGGAAGGTTCTTAATACTGAGAAGGCCAACATGAGCGATATCCTCAAAAACGAGGAAATCAATACCATGATCTATACTATCGGGGCTGGTGTAGGGGCTGATTTTACGATTGAAGATGCCAACTATGACAAGATCATCATCATGACCGATGCGGATACAGATGGAGCTCACATTCAGACCTTGCTCCTCACTTTCTTCTATCGCTATATGCGTCCTTTGGTTGAAGCAGGACGGGTCTATATCGCCATGCCTCCTCTTTACAAGATGTCTAAGGGCAAAGGGAAGAAAGAAGAAGTGGCTTATGCCTGGACAGATAGTGAATTGGAAGACCTACGCCGGACCTTTGGCCGTGGGGCAACCCTCCAACGCTACAAAGGGTTGGGGGAAATGAATGCGGACCAACTTTGGGAAACTACCATGAACCCAGAAACCCGCACCTTAATCCGCGTCACCATTGACGACTTGGCGCGTGCAGAACGTCGCGTCTCGGTCCTAATGGGTGATAAGGCTGCACCTCGCCGCCAATGGATCGAAGATAACGTTAAGTTTACCTTGGAAGAAACGACAGCGTTTTAAAGATTCTATTTTTATTTAATTGATTTGTTAATAAATTAGTGGAGAAATATCCTATGGCAAATAGTATGAATAAAGAGCAGGTAAAGCAAGCTCTTGAGAGTGGGTACGGAAGGTCTAAAGCCTTATTAAATGATAAAGATAAATTAGATAAATTTTTGCGCGGGTTAGAGACAAAGATTGAAGAAATTCCAATGATTGGAAAGGAGTTGTCTATTATTCCAGTCATGATATCTTTAGTAAAAAATTTTGCAGAAGGAAAATATACTTCTGTCCCCTATGGAACCATTTTAGCTGTTACTAGTGCGCTTATTTATTTTGCGTCTCCAATTGATCTTATTCCTGACTTTATTCCAGGTGTTGGATATGTAGATGACATGGCAGTTGTTTCGTTTTGTTTGTCTATGGTAAAAAAAGACATAGAGTCCTATAAAGAATGGCGTCAATCAAATGACAAGTGATAAGAGTGGAGATTATAATTCACTTTATTCAGCTGTCTAAGTTTCTAAAAAATACAATCATAAAAATAATCTAAATAGATTTTTAATTTAAAATGTAGGTTCAACTATAAAAAGGTATTAAAATGAGAACTGATACAGAAATTATGACTCTGATTTTGCAGATAGCTGATAACTTGAAAGCGGAAGCAGTGGCTTTATCCGGATCGCGGATCAATCCACAGACCCAAAAAGATGAGTTTCAAGATTATGACGTGGTCTATATAGTTGAGAATCTGGAAGAGCTGATTTCAGATTTATCTTGGCTAAACCGGTTTGGTAACCGTCTGATTGAACAGCACAATGTTCTAGAACATCGTCATCTTTATCTCATGCTCTTTGAAGATGGCAACCGCATCGATTTGACTCTCTGTCCCAAGGAGCACATTCAAGAGTGGGTGGATAGTGAATCAAATTTTGAAATTATAAAAGACGACAAAGGTTTGTTTGAAGATTATCTGCCTAATGCCAAGCGCTACTGGATTTGTCCGCCTACCGAAGAGGAATTTGCAGCATCCTGCAATGAATTTTGGTGGGTATCGACTTATGTCGTCAAAGGGATTCGTAGAAATCAGCTTATTTATGCTACCGATCACCTCTATGGCATTTGCCAGCAAGAACTATTGAAGGTCTTGGCTTGGCAGGTAGCAAGTAATCGGGGAACCGTGGACATCGGGAAAAACTACAAGTATCTCTTTCACTATTTGCCTACAAAGAAGGAGAAGAAGTTCTCTAATCTGCTTGATCTATCTAGTTTTGAGAAGGTCACTCAGTCTTTGTTTTCTACCATGAATGTCTTTCATCGGGAAGCTCAAAGTCTAGCCCAAAAGATGGGGCTTTGACTACGATAAAGAAGTGGCGAGAAGATGATTGAGTATGCTGAGGAGAAAACTGTCAAAATCACTGAGTAAATAAAGAACCAAATTTAAAAACTTTAAACTACAGAAAGGGTCGTTTGGTTGCTTGAAGGCAAACTGAACAACATTTTTCGATAAAAAAACTACTCTACATTCTTTTGAAAGGAGTTGAACACGCCCCTAAAAGGTGTGTGAAGCTCTTGATTCAATCATTTAACAACGTATTTAAAAACTACAGAAAGGATCGTTTAGTTACTTTGTAGTACTGAACACGGGACTAATTTCCTAGAAAAAGATAAATCGCTTTGGGTTCATGGAACCCTGCATCGATTTCCTATTTTTCTACAGAAATTTTCGGCAAGCCGAAACGTCCCTTTGTATCTTATATGAGTAATATTCAAATCATGTCCCTGGAGGACATCATGGGAGAGCGCTTTGGTCGCTACTCCAAATACATTATTCAAGAGCGGGCCCTTCCTGATATTCGGGATGGCTTGAAACCTGTTCAACGGCGGATTCTTTATTCTATGAATAAGGACGGGAATACCCATGACAAGGGATACCGCAAGTCTGCCAAGTCTGTCGGAAATATCATGGGGAATTTCCACCCTCACGGGGACATTTCTATCTATGATGCCATGGTCCGTATGTCTCAAGACTGGAAGAACCGTGAGATTCTAGTCGAAATGCACGGAAACAATGGTTCCATGGACGGTGATCCACCGGCAGCCATGCGTTATACCGAGGCGCGTTTATCTGAAATTGCTGGTTATCTTTTGCAAGATATCGAAAAGAATACAGTGCCATTTGCCTGGAACTTTGACGATACAGAAAAAGAGCCAACGGTTTTGCCTGCCGCTTTTCCAAATCTCTTGGTCAATGGGGCAACAGGGATTTCGGCTGGTTACGCGACTGATATTCCACCACATAACCTTGCTGAAGTCATTGATGCCGTGGTCTACATGATCGACCATCCATCTGCCAAGGTAGACAAACTCATGGAGTTTTTACCTGGACCTGATTTCCCAACTGGTGCCATTATCCAGGGACGGGATGAGATTAAGAAAGCCTATGAAACTGGTAAGGGCCGGGTGGTTGTCCGCTCTAAAACAGAGATCGAGCAACTCAAAGGCGGTAAGCAGCAAATCGTTGTTACCGAGATCCCTTATGAGATCAACAAGGCTGTCTTGGTCAAGAAGATCGACGATGTTCGTGTCAACAACAAGGTGGCCGGTATCGCTGAGGTTCGGGATGAGTCTGACCGAGATGGTCTTCGTATTGCCATTGAGCTGAAGAAAGATGCCAATGCAGACTTGATCTTGAACTACTTGTTCAAGTACACAGATTTGCAGGTCAACTACAACTTCAATATGGTGGCCATTGACAACTATACCCCGCGTCAAGTGGGAATTGTGCCGATTTTGTCTAGCTACATTGCTCACCGTCGGGATATCATTGTCGCTCGCTCTCGCTTTGACAAGGAAAAGGCGGAACGACGCCTCCACATCGTAGAGGGCTTGATCCGCGTCATTTCTATCCTTGATGAAGTCATCGCTTTGATCCGTGCTTCTGATAACAAGGCAGATGCCAAGGAAAACCTCAAGATCAGCTACGATTTCACGGAAGAACAAGCAGAAGCCATTGTTACCTTGCAATTGTACCGCTTGACCAATACGGATATCGTAACCTTGGAAGAAGAGCATGCTAACCTCAAGGAGCAAATTGCGACTTTGGCAGCCATCATTGGGGATGAACGGACCATGTTCAATCTCATGAAGAAGGAATTGCGTGAAGTTAAGAAACTCTTTGGCAATCCGCGTCGCAGTGAGTTGCAAGACACCGCTAAGACGATCGAGATTGATACAGCTAGTCTGATTGTCGAAGAGGAGACATTCGTCAGCGTGACCCGTGCTGGTTATATCAAACGAACCTCTCCTCGTTCTTTCAATGCATCTACAGTGGAAGAAGTCGGTAAGCGAGACGACGATGAATTGATTTTTGTAGAGCCTGCTAAGACTACCCAGCATCTCTTGCTCTTTACCAACTTGGGAAATGCCATTTATCGACCTGTTCATGAATTGGCAGATACCAAGTGGAAGGATATCGGAGAACACCTCAGTCAGACCTTGACCAATTTCGAGCAGGAAGAAGAAATTATTTTTGCAGAGATTGTGGATCAGTTTGAGGGCGTGACCTACTTCGCAGCTACCCAACAGGGACAAATCAAGCGCTTTGAACGCAAGGAATTGAGCCCATGGCGGACCTATCGCTCCAAATCAACCAAGTATGCTAAGTTGAAGGACCAAGAGGACCGTATCGTAGCGGTTGCACCAGTTGTCCTCGAGGACATCATGGTCATTACCAAAAATGGTTATGGCTTACGCTTCAATATTGAGGAAGTCCCAGTGGTCGGGGCTAAAGCAGCAGGAGTTAAAGCCATTAACCTCAAAGACGGGGATCAGGTGGTAGCCGTCTTTAAATCGACAACACCAAGTATGTACATTCTGACCCAACGAGGTAGTCTCAAACGGATGTCACAAGACGATATTCCTGTGACCAGCCGGGCTAAACGTGGACTACAAGTCTTACGTGAGCTGAAGTCTAAACCACACCGCGTCTTCAAGGCAGGTCCAGTCTTCACGGACCAAGGAGATTTTGATCTCTTTACGAGCCAGGAGGAAGTAGGAGAGCGGGATCAAATCCTTCAAATTACCTCGACAACAGGACAGGTGACAGAAGTGGATGTTACCCAACTTAGTTTGTCAGAACGAACCAGCAATGGTTCCTTTGTCAATGATCAAATTTCTGATCAAGAAGTCTTTACTGCTAGAATTAAATAAGATAAAAGTCAGCTCTTTTGTAGCTGGCTTTCTTGATTGATAAATTTTCAGAAAATTGCAAACTCCACTTGAAATTCTCATGGAATGGTGTAAAATAGAGTACATGAATAAGTCATCTTCAAAGGTGGCTCTTGCTATTTAGCAAGTCTTGAATGGAAGAAGGAAAATAAATATGACAGTATCACTTGATTGGGAAAATCTTGGATTTTCTTATATGAAATTACCCTATCGATACATTTCTTATTACCGAAATGGAGCCTGGGAGAAGGGAGAGTTATCTGAAGATGCCACTCTTCATATTTCAGAATCTTCTCCAAGTTTGCACTATGGACAGCAAGCCTTTGAAGGATTGAAGGCTTTATCGGACAAAAGGATGGCAGTATTCAATTATTCCGTCCGGATGAAAATGCTAAACGCTTACAACGGACGGCTGATCGTCTTTTGATGCCTCAAGTTCCAACGGATATGTTTGTGGAAGCTTGTAAAGCAGTAGTGCGTGCCAACGAAGAATATGTCCCACCGTATGGGACTGGTGGAACTCTCTATCTTCGCCCCTTGTTGATTGGGGTTGGAGATATTATCGGTGTGAAACCAGCAGAGGAATACATCTTTACCATCTTTGCTATGCCAGTAGGAAACTACTTCAAAGGTGGCTTGGTCCCAACCAACTTCCTGATTCAAGATGAGTACGACCGGGCAGCACCTCATGGGACAGGTGCAGCGAAAGTTGGTGGAAACTATGCCGCTAGCCTCCTACCTGGTAAATTAGCTAAGTCTCGGAACTTCTCTGATGTGATTTACTTGGATCCAGCGACCCACACCAAGATTGAAGAAGTAGGGTCAGCAAACTTCTTTGGAATTACAGCTGATAATGAGTTTGTCACTCCACTGAGTCCTTCGATCTTGCCATCAATTACCAAATATTCCTTGCTCTACCTAGCTGAGCATCGTCTTGGTTTGACACCAATCGAAGGGGATGTGCCAATTGATCATCTCGACCGCTTTGTTGAAGCAGGTGCTTGTGGAACAGCAGTGGTCATTTCTCCAATTGGTGGAGTTCAACACGGAGATGACTTCCATGTCTTCTATTCAGAAACAGAAGTAGGACCAATTACCCGGAAGCTTTATGATGAATTAACAGGCATCCAGTTTGGTGATATTGAAGCACCAGAAGGATGGATTTTCAAGGTAACTGAATAAACCAAGTATGAGAGAGGCTGGGACAAAAGTCCTAGCCTCTCAATTGTCTTTTGATTGTCGAGCAAGACTCAGTGGTTGAGTGGGCTCTACTACGCTGATTCCATCAGCTTTTACAGCCCTTCTCAACTGTGCGGAGGTTGGACGACGAAATCGAATTCTAACGAATTACCTATTTCTGTCCCACTCTCTCTTTTTTTGCCAGAAGCAAATAGCTGCGAAATGAAATAATTTAATCATTAAACATTTTCGGCTTTGCAAGCATGTGAAAAAAATTTTGTAAAATAAAAGGGGTTGAAATGAGGTGGAAGAATGAGTAAGAAAGATAAAAATCGAAATTCAAATTGCAGATAGTAAAGTGCTTGTAGGTAAGGAAACCTTTGATGGCTACCAATTAACGATTGGAAAAAAGGCTATTGCTGAGATTGCTGATATGGGTGCTCAGTTTGCTCTTGTGAAAAACGGATCCGTAGATAGTCTTTTTAAATCCCTTGAAAAAGCAGTGGAAAGTGCCATCGAAAATTATAATTTGAACAAATAAGGGGTTGCATTTTCATTTAATCAATGGTATAATTGTGTCTGTTGATTTGCTTGGAGAGATAGCGAAGAGGCTAAACGCATGGACTGTAAATCCGCTCCTTCGGGTTCAGTTCGAATCCTCTCTCCATTTCACTTTTGGGGTATAGCCAAGCGGTAAGGCAAGGGACTTTGACTCCCTCATGCGTTGGTTCGAATCCAGCTACCCCAGTTCTAGGTAATATCAGATAAGGTGGTAAAATATCTACTCAGGTATTTTATTTCTTTATATGAAGAAGTCGTTGTAGATCATTTTGATTTCGTTGCGAGTGCTTGCTTAGGAAAAATAATTATAAGTATGTCAAGTTTAGAAAACTTGATTGTTGGAGGATTTTTTAGATGAATGAATTTGAAGATTTGCTAAACAGTGTTAGCCATGTTGAGCCAGGTGATGTTGTTACTGCTGAAGTTTTGACAGTTGACGCTACACAAGCTAACGTTGCAATCTCTGGAACTGGTGTCGAAGGTGTCTTGACTCTTCGCGAATTGACAAACGATCGTGATGCTGACATCAATGACTTGGTTAAACCAGGTGAAACACTTGAATTGCTTGTTCTTCGTCAAGTAGTTGGTAAAGATACTGATACAGTAACTTACCTTGTATCTAAAAAACGTTTGGAAGCTCGCAAAGCATGGGACAAATTGGTCGGACGTGAAGAAGAAGTTGTTACTGTTAAAGGTACTCGCGCTGTTAAGGGCGGACTTTCAGTAGAATTTGAAGGACTTCGTGGATTTATTCCAGCTTCAATGCTTGATACTCGTTTTGTACGTAACACTGAACGTTTCGTAGGTCAAGAATTTGATGCTAAAATCAAAGAAGTTGACGCAAAAGAAAACCGCTTCATCCTTTCTCGTCGTGAAGTTGTTGAAGCTGCATCAGCTGCAGCTCGCGCTGAAGTATTCGGTAAATTGAACGTTGGTGATGTTGTAACTGGTAAAGTTGCTCGTATCACTAGCTTCGGTGCTTTCATCGACCTTGGTGGTGTTGATGGATTGGTTCACTTGACTGAATTGTCACACGAACGCAACGTTTCACCTAAATCAGTCGTAACTGTTGGTGAAGAAATCGAAGTGAAAGTTCTTGACTTGAACGAAGAAGAAGGTCGCGTATCACTTTCATTGAAAGCTACAACACCTGGACCATGGGATGGCGTAGAACAAAAATTGGCTGCTGGTGATGTCATCGAAGGTACTGTTAAACGTTTGACTGACTTCGGTGCATTTGTTGAAGTATTGCCAGGTATCGATGGACTTGTTCACATTTCACAAATTTCACACAAACGTGTTGAAAATCCAAAAGATGTGCCTAAAGTTGGACAAGAAGTAACTGTTAAAGTTCTTGAAGTAAATGCTGCTGATGAACGTGTATCACTTTCTATCAAAGCTCTTGAAGAACGTCCAGCTCAAGAAGAAGGCGAAAAACAAGAAAAACGTCAACAACGTCCACGTCGTCCAAAACAAGAAAAACGTGACTTTGAACTTCCAGAAACTCAAACTGGATTCTCAATGGCTGACTTGTTTGGTGACATTGAATTGTAATCATACTAAAAAGCTTGCTTAGGCAAGCTTTTTACTTAAATGATCGATTTTGATATACTATCATAGTTGCCACCCTTAGTGTAATGGATATCACGTAAGATTCCGGTTCTTGAGATGGGAGTTCGATTCTCTCAGGGTGGATGACGATAGGAGAGCTGAGAGGCTCTCTTTTTTGTTTCTAGGCAAGAAGCATTTTAAAAGCAGGAGTAGGCTCGGGTCTCCCTGATGATGTCAGTTCATGATAGAAAAGACACCCTTTTAATATGAGATTTTTGCTTAGTTTTTGTAGTCTGCTTGGAATTCTGGTTCTTCCATGCTTCATCAATAATAGCTGCACCTTTCTTTTGCAGATGCTTGCATTTTTTTGTGTTTCAGCGTCGTTCAATGGAATATTTACTGGACGAACGATACCGTGGGCACCAACGATAGCTGGTTGACCGATAAAGACGTTTTCGACTCCGTATTGGCCTTCTTGGAAGACTGAAAGTGGAAGTACGGCATTCTCGTCATCAAGGATGGCACGAGTGATACGAGCAAGGGCAACGGCGATACCGTAGTAAGTAGCCCCTTTCTTGTTGATGATTGAGTAAGCAGCATCACGTACAGAGATGAAGAGATCTACAAGGTCAGCTTCATTCAAGTCACGGTTTGCTTGCAACCATTGTTCCAATTTTACACCGGCAACGTTAGCATGTGACCAAACAGCGAATTTGAGTCACCGTACCACCCATGATGGTAGGCGTGGACTGAACGTGCATCAACACCAATGGTTTCAGCAAGAGCTTGACGGAAACGAGCTGAGTCAAGAGAAGTACCAGACCCGATAACGCGTTCTTTAGGGAAACCTGAGAATTTCCAAGTAGAGTATGTCAAGACGTCAACTGGGTTTGCGGCTACAAGGAAGATACCGTTAAATCCTGAAGCAACAACTTGCTCAACGATTGATTTATTGATAGCAAGGTTTTTTCCGACGAGGTCAAGACGAGTTTCACCTGGTTTTTGAGGAGCACCTGCAGTAATAACAACGAGGTCAGCATCCGCACAGTCTTCGTACTTAGCAGATAGATCTTCTTAGGTGAAGTGAAGGCAAGAGCGTGGCTAAGGTCTTCAGCATCACCAACCGCTTTTTCAAACAATTGAGGGATTTCGATGATACCTAAATCTTGTGCGATACCTTGAATAACAAGTGCAAAAGCGTAAGATGAACCTACAGCGCCGTCACCGACAAGGATAACTTTTTTATGTTGTTTAGTTAAAGTCATTATTCTAAACGTCTCCTTCTATTTTTTTGGGTTTCCCCATTCGCATTTATTCTACCACTTTTACTATTCTTTGTCACGGTTTTACGTTTAATTTGGACGATGTAAACGTTTTTACATTTGTGTTCCGAAACGAGGAAAAAGTACTAAATGTGTTAGTAATAGTAGGTGAATTAATTAAAGAGAGGCATTGTTTTAATGCAGGATAATAACTTAGTTGATGTTAATTTAACATCGGAAATGAAGACCAGTTTTATCGATTACGCTATGAGTGTTATCGTGTCTCGGGCTCTTCCTGACGTACGAGATGGTTTGAAGCCAGTTCATCGTCGGATCTTATACGGAATGAATGAACTTGGGGTTACGCCAGATAAACCTCATAAGAAATCTGCCCGTATCACAGGGGATGTTATGGGTAAATACCACCCACGGAGACTCATCAATCTATGAAGCTATGGTTCGTATGGCGCAATGGTGGAGTTATCGCTACATGCTTGTAGACGGTCATGGAAACTTTGTCCATGGACGGTGATGGCGCCGATGCCCAACGGTATACGGAAGCTCGTATGAGCAAGATTGCTCTTGAAATGCTTCGAGATATCAACAAGAATACAGTTGATTTCACAGATAACTATGATGCCAGCGAACGGGAACCAAACGTCCTTCCAGCTCGCTTCCCTAACTTGTTAGTCAATGGGGCGACAGGGATTGCGGTAGGGATGGCGACAAATATCCCACCGCACAACCTCGGTGAGTCTATGTGATGCTGCCGTTAATGATGGACAATCCGATGTGACAACGCGAGCTGATGGAAGTGCTCCCTTGACCTGACTTTCCAACTGGAGCCTTGGTCATGGGGCAAAATCAGGTATTCATAAGGCCTATGAAACAGGAAAGGGCTCGATTGTTTTGCGTTCTCGCACGGAAATTGAAGAGACCAAGACTGGTCGTGAACGCATTGTTGTGACAGAATTTCCTTATATGGTCAACAAGACCAAAGTGCATGAACATATTGTACGTTTGGTCCAAGAGAAATCGGATTGATGTTATTGCTGTTCGGGATGAATCAAACGCGAAGGGTTTGTTTCGTATTGAAGTCCGTCGCGATGCTTCAGCTACGTCATCTCAACAGTCTCTTCAAGATGACCCAATGCAAACCAACTTTGGTTTCAACATGTTGGCTATCCAAATGGTGTCCCGTAAAATCTTTCCTTCGAGATTTTAGGATCACATGCTGAGCACCAAAAAGAAGTAGTGACTCGTCGGACCATCTTTGATAAAGAGAAGGCGGAAGCTCGTGCCCATATCTTGGAAGGACTCTTAATCGCTCTTGATCACATCGATGAAGTGATTAAAATCATCCGGAATAGCCAGACAGATGCGTAGCTCGCTGAATTGATGAGTGCGTTTGCTGAGCGTCAAAGCCGTTATCTGGATATGCGCTCGTCGTTTGACTGGTCTGGAACGCGACAAGATCCAAAGCGACCGTGATGACCCCATTGCTTTTGATTGCCGATCTGCAGCATGAAGGTCCGACGTGAAGCTACGATCATCATAGAAGAATTGACGAAGTTAAACGCAAACTCGGCGATGCTCGTCGTACCGAGTTGATGGTCGGGAGAGTTCTTCTCTGAAGATGAGGACTTAATTGGAAGAAACAGACGGTCTGATTACCCTGTCAGGTTATATTAAACGCTTGACTGTCTGAATTTACCGCTCAGAAAACGTGAGTCAGGTGTTCAAGGACAGGGTCAAGGATGATGACTTTTGTCCGTGAATTGGCTTTATACCAGCGCTCCATGATCGTTTGCTCTCACCAATAAGGGACGGTATATCGTCTGAAAGGGCTATGAAATCCCTGAATATGCGTACAGCGCCAGCGACCTGATTGTTAACTTGTTGAAGCTAGATGATGGAGAATCCATCCAGACAATTATTAATGTTCAGGATCGTAGTGAAGACCCTATCTCTTC